>JADEYI010000079.1_pt1 | contig 183843 bp, 316 predicted proteins | sample 8542331 | NCBI WGS metagenome assembly JADEYI01 (sample SAMN16510988, study PRJNA670497) | mine drainage metagenome | isolation source: biofilm near Copperflume 1 | place: Germany: Marsberg coppermine Kilianstollen | collected 2018-02 | reverse complement strand
GCGCAAAGCAGCAGCATACACATTCCTAGCACTGGGCTGCCATTTCACTCGTGACGTCAAGGAAGTCAAACGTTTGGGAGTGCCCCCCCTTCAACTTCCTCGATAGCGGAAGCTTCCAAGAATGCAGAAGCTCCTCTTCAGAATTGCGACACGACATGGTATCTGAATGCCTAAAGGCAAGGCGATAAGATCTGTCTGACCTGCAGAACGAACATCCTCGTGTGCAAAGACTATGTATTCTCTTAGAGCTGTGAGTAGACCTCTTGCTTCGGTGTGCAGCGCAAAGCTAGCATCTGTGCGCTTCCCGGCATCTGTTAGTTATAGAGTCCGAGTTGTGAGTTCGACATCCATTTTGGCGAAGTCTAGCGAGCAAAGTACAGATCACACTATGGTTCGGGACAACATACAGGCGGCAGCAACGGAAGACAAGCAGGACAGAGCTGCTGAGATGGTCGTAGATGCTGCGCACGAGAAGGTGCAAAAGCACTGATGCAAGTAATTTGAATAATTTTATACATTACGAATCTGAATTTTTGCAGGAAATGGGTTGTTGTCCCGGAGACTGATGTTTGCAAGTGCCTGCAGGCTGCACAGCATGCTGCAAGTAGTGATGGCAGCCCTGAAGAAATAGCAGAGCAGCTGGTGAGTGAGGTGGACGGCGGAGACATCAAGAGCATAGAGCTGGAGAGAAAACACGCCGAGATCAAGCCTGGCCAGCCGGGGAGCGGTGTGCAGCGAGGCTCTGCTGCAGCTGCAGCCCAGGTAGCCACTCTAATGCAGCACAGATCACTAGTATGAAGAAAACATCTTCCTGGTGTTTTTTATTCTAACTGACGTGGAGTTATGTTTCATTAATGGATGCTAAGGTGTGGTGTGGTTTCGATGCAGTCGGCTGTGGACAGAGCGGCAGATCCTACAAGGACAAGCAAGCCGGTGATAGCACAGAAGGCAGAGGCGGCCTTGGCTGATGAGGTCAGAAATGCTCGTGACTAGATGGAGCGCAGTAATCATGCAGTGTCTGCTTAGCCTGATACTGACGTGCACTTGTATTACTTAAAGCACAAAATATGTAACCGATGTTTCAATTGAGAATGGAAAGATTGTTGGCTAACTTTGATGAGGCATGTACAAAAAAGCATGACTGTTGGAAGACACAAAGTACAACAGACACCTAGCCTCAGGCAAGGCATACACCAGGTTCATACACATGTTTGTAAAGGTTCATATCCTTGATGTTCATGGCTGTGAGCACACCACTGGTACACACATTGCCTATTTGTCATGTGAACTGTGGTTATACGCGTTCTTCACTTCGCTTTCTAAAATGAGAAATGCCTGGTCAGAAAACAGTCGTGTTGGCAACTGCTCCGCCGGAGGGTCCTGCAAAAGATGTGAAGATGTTGAAACTGCCTGGGGGAGTTGAATCAGCGGGAGTGCCTGCAACACGGCAACCAACACTGTCAGCCTCCTAACAACAATTCAACCCGGGAGAGAATGCATACATCAAAGTCAGTACGAGGGCCGTAATAGGGTGGAAGGGCTGCTTTGCTGTGTAGAAAACTTGTACAGGTGTCTACATGCTTCCCTGGCCAGAGCATTCGGTGCACAACCCATATTTGGGTTTGCCTAAGCGCACTTCAACGCTTGTGCAGAATGCGCAAGAGGAGGTCACACTTCGTATAGAGACGTAATTTGCTGTGTTGGAAAGACATTTGAAGGTTCATCAAAAGAGGCATGTTATGAGAGATGTCACCTCCAGACCCAGGGCAAGTGGGATCCCAGTTTGTGACCGTCAGAATCCACAGCGCCATCACACCTGCCAGGCGCACAGTTTTTCTGGAAACATGGCTCAACCTACCACCTTTTTGTTGCATCACAAGCCTTTTATTAATATCATTTTAAGCTGCTCCTGCCAGGGGCAAGGTGCGTGTAAAGGCTGCCCCTTGAACACCACCGCATTTCAGCAAGACCCAATCAATCGTGGCCACAGGTTGCAAGTGAATGGAGACGTGCATCTGTGCTGACAGTGCACAGGCTGCATCGGTCATCACTCACCATAGTGCCTGTCATCTGCATAATACTTGGAGACGATGGTCACATTCTGACCCGGCTTCAGTGGGTACGGCGGCACAAGTGTGTCATCAGTCATGCGCACAAGATAGCCCTTCTCCTGACCTGCTGTGTCTGCAGGCGTGCCACACAACTCCCATTGAATCAGTGATGCATCCTTGCTATAAGCTTTGCTATCATTTGCCAGCAACCTGTCTGCAGACGCACCTTGCCCCTGACAATAATAATGTGTCATGACAACAATAACAGTCCTTGCTGAATTGTTTGCACAGACAACAACGTAAGTTGCACATAACAGCAACAAAACAAATGCCAAAATATAGTTTGGACCTAGAAGCGCTGACCGTGCGAAGAAGGGATATTTCTGTCAAGCAAAATGCATGCAAAAATTATTGCATCCCTCCAAGGCTGGACATCTGAAGCACCCCAGCTCTTGACTGAAACTGCCCAGAAATACAATCCTATGGCGCAAAGGATGAAGGAATTGCTGATGTGCTGTGAACGTCAGCTGTGTGTTCACCTCGTGATGTTGAGTTGCCGTAGACAGAGCAGGAGGTGCAGATGAGGTGGCCAGTTGCCGTGTCAACAATCTCCATGCATTCACCACCTGTTGCAGAATGGAACAACATTCCTTATTCCAGCAGAAACCACGTCAGGAAACCAACAGCGCTGCACAGATATTGCAAAAACTTAGGATAGGAAGTGCACAGATTCGGGCTTGCAGCAGCGCTTGCGTAGAGGAATTCCAAAAAAAATCCTCTATTGCAGTGCAGGCATACACATTCGTCAGCAGTTTAGCGGCAGAGCTGTCAATCACCCAGCAATGATGCAACCTCGACAATGACATTGAAGGACAGCCAGTAACAGTTGTTTCAAAGGTAGGGAAAATTCGATTTGACATGATTTGATCAATGCAACTGCGCACCGATGTGCTGGTGGCCTGTGCAGCGCAGGAGGCCGTAGGGGGCAGACTGCGGGCACGGCTGGTCAAAGGGGCCCGTGAAGTTTTTGACATCGATCATGCCAGGCCCCTGTTTGAGCACGTCGTACTCCACAGAGCCGTTCACCACATCCAGCAGCACTGGAGAGGCCTGCACCAGCTCATCTATCTGCTCCGGGTACCTGGCACAAGAGCAAATAGCTCTGCCGTGGACAGGAACCAACTTTTCTACTTTACAGTACGGTGCCTCCTGCTCAGGCCCCTACTCATGCGCAAGAGTCAAGAGCGATGAGGGGCCCATACACACTTTAGCGATCAGAAGCTTGCGGCTCTTAAAAAAACAGCAGTCATGCATGCCAGGCATCAATGCGGCAGGGTTGCAACCAATCCGTACACAGGAGCAGCTCGGCGACGGCTATTGCCAATTGACAGCAGCATGGCCAGCTGGCTGCATCCAAACCGCACAGTGCTGAAAATGAGCAATGTTGCCATGCAAGTCTGCCGATGTTGCCCTCTATACATGCCCTCTGAGGGCAGAAAAAACTCAGGTGCATGATGCGCGACGGCTGTGAGCGTGCCTGTAGGAGACATTGTACTGCAGGTGGTAAACGGTGGCACTCTCATTGGCGCGCAATGTGGGGCAATTGAGCGGCGAGCAGCACGCGGTGCCCCCCAGGTAGCTCTCAGTCGATCCAAGCCCCTGGAACCAGGGGTATATCATATAGGACTTGAGTACTTACTGCCCAAGGTGTTACCACCAGGGATAAAGTATTGCGCGTTTGGGCACAAGAACTGCACACGTTTGCATGTTCAGGAGTGCTTGCATGGACTCGTCTGCTTAGCCTCTTCCACACAGGGATGACGAAAGGATTGTGTGATTGTCTGTGGTCTGCAACATTATTACTATCTATATAGACTGCTGAACACGGGGTAGGCATCGTACCTGGAATGCTGCAGCGCTGTCCGGGCACCAGCACTCGATGCAGGGAGCGATGTGATCAGGGTCCACCCCGAGAGTGTTGATCAGGTGGATGTTCATGCGCCTGCAACAGGCCCCAACAACAAGTCTTTGTCATAACCTCTCCCATTCATGTTGGGCATCCCAGCGGGCGCTGCAGGAGAGAGCGGCCCCTTGATAAGCATACGTCCGAGCATAGCATGCCCAGCATTGGAGGACAGACATCAGAAGCAACATGGCATGGCCAAAGTTTGGTCACCAAAGAAATGGCAATACTCCCAGGTAAAAGGAAACGCGGTGTTGGATATGAACCTGTAAACCCGACCTGAATCCCTTCTTACTCACCTGGTGAAGGGGTCTTCAAAGAATGTGCCGTTGACGAGCTGGTAGTAGGGGTGCGGCAGCGGCAGCTTGTCAAGCGTGCCTCTGAGCTCTGAGCCCTCAGCCACAACAAAGCGCGCGTTTCCAAAGAAATGATGCGCGTACGCCTGGGTCGCACAAACCCATGCATTTTGGCATGCCCCACTGACAATCTCAGAGTTTGCCCAGAACCAGGCAGTCTTCCACTCTGGGCAGTCCTCAGCTCTGGGCTTTACCCAGAGCTTAAAGACATTGCAGCAGGGCAAGAAAGAGTCTCAAACATCAGGTGCATGGCAGATCTGAAAAAGAGCAATTGCAATACTTTGCAACCGAGGTCTTGCACACACTGGCAGACATGTGAGGATCGCAGGCGTGACAGATTTCAGAGCCCTGGTCACATCACCTGGCTGCCGAAGCTGACAAATGCCAGTGGCAACACATGCAGAGCATGGGACTCACAGAAGGGAAGTGATAACAGAATTATTGATCCACCTAGACAGGTCAGGAAATAATAGAGCACAGTGCTACTCAGTGAGGAATGGAGTACAGGAGCAGACCTCTGACAGGGGCACGGGTCGGCCAGTGCTGTCAACGATTTGGGATGTCTCATTAATGATGGCCACGATTCTGCTGGGGTACGGGTTTGCCAGGTTGTAATAATCGTTTGCCACCTGTCATGCCATCCCAAATGCTGGTCAGCGCCGATAATGCCTACTACAAGTCTCGGTTGTCCCAAGATAAAAGCCTACGGTAGTCGTCACGAGCATGCCAGCCTTAAATCTCTCCTGGGCAAGCAAGCAGCCCAGAAGATTACGGATGCATGAGCATGCCATAACATTGTCAAAAAAATTGCAATTTGTGCACACGACATCCCAGGAGAAGGAAATCAGCAAAGAACTGTGTGCTGGGATTTGGGACCCTGACAATGAGCACAGACAAGGTACAGCATAGCTTTTATACAAAGAATTTTGAAAGGATTTTGAAGATATTTGAAGCATGCCTGGCCTGGCTTGAGGGGCACGCCGGGGCTGAGGCATGTGACGTGGAATGTGTCATTGGTGCCTGCCACTAGCACCGGCGGTTCGCAGTGGCTATCACCCGCGGTCGCCGGCTGCTTCCGCTGAACACCTGACTCCGCCGGCGCTGCTTTTGCGGCAACCGAATCTGCAATACCGTCATCCTGGTCACCTGAATCCCAGCAGGCCAGGATTTGACATCTCAGGGGGAGCACTCCTGGGACTGGCAGAATGCTTCTGGGTTCTGGGACTGCCCAATTTTTCTTCGCCACATTGACAGGAAAATTTCTAGGCAGGTCATGAATCCCTGAATTTGCCCAGGGACATAAAGGCGGCAATATCCTTCCCCTTGTAGTACCCTCCACATCCGAGCAGGACCAATCTTTGCGAGCACGGTGTTCTGTGACTAATCTGCCCAACGGCAGCCAGGGCATTCCTTTGGGCCCTGAAAATAAGGCTAAAGACAAGATCAGAGGGCTGGGCTCACCAGAGACACGCACAGTGAGGAGCATGCCCTCATCGCAATGCCCGCTGACAGAGCAGGCATAGTAGAAGGTGCCGGGCTCCCTGAAGGTGAGGTTGAAGGGTGTGTCGGTCAGGCCGGCGACCTGTGTCGCGTTGCTGAAGCTGCAGTCCGGCTTCGCAACCCGAATGACGTTGTGCTGCCCACGTGCAAATTTGAAGACCTGCGCATTCTCAGAAGTGTCGGATCCGCATCTGGATGACCTTGAACATCCACCTTGTTCTGATGTGGAGGCGGCTGCAAGGTACAAGGCTATCCTGAAGACTAGGTTGGTGCCGTAATGGCATCTACAAGGACGTTTGCTTGGGAGCACCCTGTGCTATCTGACTATTCTGAGGCCCAGCTCATCTTCAATATATCTAAATTTGCATGTGTGTCATTGCTCACTATCAGGACGAGCATCGATATCATGTCCTCAGCTGCGCATGGCTTCCTTAAGGCCATCCGCCGCCTTTCAATAGGCCCGGAAGATGCACAAAGGCTTGCCAGTGTGCTTTTGAAAACTAGACAAAATGATGCTCACCAATGAATCACCAAACGTCACGTTAATTGGGTCGTACTGAAGACCCGTCGTCCATCCGGCTTGGGCACCTCCGACAACGATCTGGCTTGCAGCCGCGCAGCTGATCGACAACACCACGGCGATTATACCCAAGAAAGCAGTCATGTTGGTACACATCGGTGCGAAATGATCTGCGTACCAGAAGTCCGTCCCATCAGGGCTACATGAGGATCAAGTAATCAGACGATTTCCACCCGTCCAAGAATTGACTAAGGCCTTGTTCGAAAAGAGCCTAGGAAGCTTCATGGCAGCCCCTCCAACCTCGGAAGAAAAAATTCCTTCGTTTCTTGGCCCTATAAATGGTGTTCGAGAGGTAATGTGGATTGGATTGGGCCATGAGCAATTTTCCAGTGTGAGTGTGAGTCCTCTGGACCGTCCAACGTGAACTTAATCGCGATCCCCAGCTAATTTATAGGGCGAATTTGAAATCTAAGTAATTGACATACAAATATCTACAACTTGCACAAGAAGCGCAGAACGTGACATTCAGGCCTTGCATCAGTCAGTACTTCTCTGCAACATGTACAGCGCTTCCCTCTATAAGCTTCATCTCCTCTTATAAAATTTGAGCCCTAAACAATGCGAGTCTTGAGATGGCTCTCCCAAAAATGCAGTCAAGGACTCTTATGTTGCACCCTTTTAGCATTCGCAGCTGTGCTAGTAGGACTGCACCTCATCCTAAAAGGAGAGACTTGCGCCACAGAACCTGATGTCACTGCTGTACTAAAAAGAGCTTTCTAGTCTGACTCGCTGTCGCTGCCCCGCGCAAGCTGCGGCCTGAGGTCATAAGGCGACTCCTGGCCACTGCTGCTCTCAGAGCACCCACTGCCGGATGGCCTAGAAGAACTGCCTTGAGGGGTCTCTGCTGCAGCGCTGCCGGGCCGGCTGCCAGCGGATGAGTAAGCGTCCTCGGCGCTCCCCGGCCACAGCTGTGGGCCCCTGGAGGTCCTCACTCCGAAGCCAGTGGTGGCGTGCTCTGGCGTGGTGAGGTCCCCCCAGGAAGCGCTGGCTTGCAGGCTGGTCTCCGTCGGCGCGCCCTCCCATCGCGCCTGCGCCAAAGCAACACCAGCCATGTCATAATTGCGATGTAACCATCCTGAGAATGTGTCCAATAAAGAAACTTCTGTAAAGCAAATGATCAATTATAGGCATTCAGGCAAAGGGATGACTGGAGGTGTAAATGTCAAAGTTATCTGTCGCACCGGTCGCACCGATGTCGGCCGGCCGAGGTCGGCAGCGGGAGTGAACATGGGATCAAAGAATCCCGGCGTCTCAAAGAAGCCGCCGGCCGCCGCGTCCGGCGTGGCCGCCTCGGGCGTCACGCAGCCGGCCCCGGCCGCACCCATCGACCGCGCCGCGCCGGCCGCCGCCGGCGACGGCTGCGGCGACGCGCTGGCCGCTCGGCTGGCGTCGCCGGGAGAGTCCGGCTCTATGCGGTCCACCAGTGGCACCGGCGTGGATGGCGGCACAGTCGTGGAGAATAGCGGCAGATGTTGCTCCTGCTCAGGCACCGAATTCTCGCACATCTCCCGGTCTGTCTTTGGGGCCTGGCTGTTGGCAAGCTCATCCTGCTGCGCATCCGCATCTGCTACGGAGACTTCCCACATCTCCGCTGTGGCTCCATCCTCTGTGCCCTCTGCAACTCTGGGAGCTGCTGCCTCACTGTGATCTGCACACTGATCCACCACAGCCTCCGCTGCTATTGTGGCGGCTTCTGCCTGGCTGGAGGCGACGAGCTGAGGACCGTCTTGCTGTGAGGATGGTTGAGCCGCAGAGAGGGTGTCCCTCCTCGGCTTCACCTCGGAGCTGCTGACGTCGCAGTGCTCCTCTTCTGGCAGCGTGCGCAGGGAGGAAGTGGGAGTTCCCTCTTCGGGCTGGGGTGTTTTTGCTACACGCCCAAAGCCGTTTGCCGGCCAGGGAGACCCCTCCTGTATGAAGCAAACACCGTCATTCTTAGCACATACATTTCAGACGTGTAACATAGTACGTGTCTTATCCTTTTTACACTGTTTCAAATGACTGCAAACTTGCTGAGAGACTCAGCATTTGCCCTTTTTGGCCAACTCTTCATATTCTCTGGTTTCCAGTCGCCAGATAATCTCTACAGGGAACGCATCTTTGAATTCCAGCTAAATATAATCCTGTGACTGCGGCAGTCTCAGCTTTGCTGAACGAGGGCCAAGTACCTGCTCATAGGCGGCCCTGGCGTTGCCAGAAGGCCTGCCCATGCAAACAGAGCCGACTGACTCAGCGGGTGAGCTGGCGTCTGAGGTGGACGCCCGCTGCTGGCTGCCGCGGCCCAGGCAGCTGCGCCTGGGCGGCGACCCGTCGCGGCTGTTACCTGCAAATAGCACGAGCAAAGTAAAGCACGAGCAAAGTAAAGCTGTCTGGTCTCACAAACCCCACTAGTTACCGGAAAGCAAGTTACACATAGCACTCCTCCCAATTACTTATGCGCTTGCTGAGGCGAAGCACCCGCCCCTTGACAATTCTGAGAGTCAGAACCTTAGCGACCATATACAGTGAGCCCCTGTACTGTCACCGCCATGAAGGCATATATTCTGCAGCTCACAGGAATCAAACTCTGATATCTGCTTTTTGAGTTCCCTGGTGCAGCATTTAGAGGGGGATTCGTGTAGGGGAGCATTCTGACCTGGCGCGGAGGGGGAGGGGACGTCCCCGGAGACCGTTGCGGTGCAACTGGCAGCGGGCGCTGATGCTGATGCTGACGCCCCCCGTCGCGTGGCCGCCAGGTCAGCCTTCTTCTGCTCCTTGCGCCGCTCATCCTCCACCTTGCGCTTCTTCGCCTGCAGCGCCAAATCGCACACTTTCAATGAACTTTTAGAACAAGTGGGAGTTGCTCGCATCTTTTGCTTCAGTCAAGAGCCATTGGGTGCACAGTTTTATCCTTCATACATGTTAGAAGAGACAGTCCTTTCAAGACAGGGTGTGAGGCTTCTTCGCCTGCAGCGGCACTCCAATTGCCACTCAGCATGCATCCCGGGCTAAGAGTATATCTATATATGCCTGTACATTTTATGCTTCTAAGGGGAGGTACATTTGCACTGCGCACAAGGGATCTAAGTAGGTAGAGAGCATATGCGCACAAGCATGTGAATTGCCTGTCACAGAGGGATTCACACGGCAGTGCATGCAGCTTACACGCAGAAATAAAGAAGAGCACAAAGGCTGGAATGCCTCTCACATTCAGCAGCCGTCCTGTGCACCAGGGTGAGCACACTGCACAGAGAGGCTTGCCAGAATGACAGAATACAGGTGCACTGGGAAATAAAGAAATATCCGAGATCCAGGGATGCGCGCCTCGATCTCGGCCATGGACTTGTCGAAGAGGTTCATGAAGTCGCGCACGATGCGCATCACTCGCGAGGGATCATTCGCGTCCCAGTCCTCTCCAAAGTACTCCGTCGCCCGCTTCATCGCCGCCACCGTCTCACCGTCGTACCCCTGTCCGCAACCGTGGCGTCCCTTCAGAAAAAATCTTTGCGCATGCCTGTCATGCGAGATGTGATAGGGTCACTACCTAGAGGTCACCTGGTCAATGAAGGCCAGAGCCTTACATAAGGTCAGGGGCCATGGCTAACCCAAGAGAGACTCTCTCTCCGGTAGTTTTCCAACATGTGTTCCAAAGCTGAGCTGCGTTTCAATGACCTGGCAGGACCTGGTTTTCTGTGCAAAGGAAAGGAAACCCACCATCAGGAATTCTGCATACTTCAATACCTCCCTGTGCGATTGCACTACGTGCTCGCACGCAACCCTTGACTGACATGCCAAGAAGAAACCTCCTATACAGACCTGTCATGCATGCCTGGACCCTACACAAAGTACAGCAAGAATTTTTTTTGTGGCAGCTCTCATTCTCTTTGGGATCCCACCTCGGCATCGTGCAAGGCGGTGGCGGCTGACTCGTGGAAGGCGGACATGAGCTGGCTGAAGTTCTGGTTCATGGCCGCGTCTGCGGCGGGGTCCCCTCCGATGGCGGCCGGCGCCGACGGCGTTGCCTCCACTCCAGTGGCCACCATGATCTCTGTCTCCACCCTCCTTAGCCCCTGCTTCGCCTCCCCTAGGAGCGCCTTCACCGCCGACACCTGCACACCATAGCAGTACACCGAGCTCACTATCAATGGTAGCAAAATGCAGCTTGTGGAAAAAGGAACTCTGAAAAAGCGTCGGGCCTTCTGAGAATTGCATGCGCGATCTGGGCATCTCAATCTGCAGGGACACAGGAATCCCATGACAGGGTGCCTTTCTAATATATCTTCATACTCTTTCACAATATTCAAAGGGCCCGCTTCCCCCAATTAGTAAAGACATGGACCGTGCATGCCTTGGAGGTGGTGAACGAGACTCTTCCGCATGACATACGAAAACAGAGGTGTGCCAAAGGGGATAGCGGGAGGGGGAGAGGGCACCTGCTGGATGTCTTTGATAATATTATGAGGGCCATTTTTCTCTGTTGAGTAGTCCATGCAAGCGTTGCAGATAGTGCACAGAACATGCAGTGTATATGAACCAAGCAGTGGGCTGTAAAGTGGAGACCAGGAGGGGGAGAGGGCCCGGACCTGCAGGTTGGCTGCAGGGCGGACAGAGCCGAGCTGGGTTGAGAGCGAGCCCATGCTGGCGCTGTCCTTGAGCAGCTGGTCCAGCACGAAGTGGAGCAGGCTGGTCTTGCGGTCCACGCCCTTCACATCCGCCAGCTTCAGCAGCGTGTCAAGCTTGAAGCCTGCGCACACACACCAACATGTCCATCAGTATAGTTCCATTGTGTAGCCCTCTGGCCTGTGGTAATCAAATGACCTCCATTGTGTCCCCTTGTTATTTCTATTGTGCATGTTCATTGTGTAATTCTCTGGCCTTCAGGAGCCAGACATGTCCATCGCACATCTGCACTGCAATGGGACACTCAAGGGCGTGCAAGTGCTCTTCTAAATGTCACAGCCTTGGAAGAACCACAAGCACGCAGCTGTGCCTTCCTTGCATGTTCACCTTTGAAGACTTATTTCCTGTAACTGAATATTTGAAGTCTTGGGCCCCTGCCTTTCATATTGTACGCCAAATGGACTGCTGCAGCGAGGAGCTAAGATAATGCCAAAGGAAAAATGAGGCCAGTGAGTGTCGATAATGCCATGAGGCAGAAGTTGGGTTTCAGTCAAAGGAGTGTGCAGGGCATATAAGAACACAGAAAGAGGGAGTGAGCGGGTCTGACCTGAGGCTGCGCCGCGCATGGTGCCCTCGTTGAGGTGGTTGCCCAGGGAGAGCACGGCCTGCAGCAGAACCATGAAGTCCCCACAGCCCATCAGCTGCTCGCATGCTCCCCGCAGCACGCCCAGGTTGTCGCGCACCTGCGCGCACACAATCACGGTGTCAGCAACAATGCCAGGGAATGAGCATTTTGACATGCCTTAAATGATCGATACGAATCTTGCGACCTCCAGTTTGGTCAGCACGTTGTTCTGGGCGACCCTTGTTCTGGCACCGCATCCTAGCCTGACACCTAAATGTCTTGATGCAAAGCACCGCCCTTACAAACCCATGTACTAATTGTTCATGCACTGTTCCTGCCAAGAGACAAGGCATGTTTGCAGAGAAGCTGCAGGCCTGTGGATATCTAGATCTCAGATAACGCTCGCTCTGACATGCAACCAGGGTTGACGTGGGACCTGGAGGACATGTGTGTTGACCAAAATTAAGTTGGGTGCGCGCCTATACTCTGAACTCTAACTTCATTTTCCCTACATTCTAAGCTACAGTGGGCGAAAGCGGTCTTGGTGACAAGCAGCTGCTAGTAAGCACCCAACCTGCTGGAGGGTACAGGGCAAGGTGCGGCTGAACATGAAGCAATGGATGTAAGAAAGGGTTGTCGATACAGTAGGCAGCTGTTAGTAAGCACCCACCTGTTGGAGGGTGGATGGGAAGGTGCGGCTGAACATGAAGCAGTGAATTCGCTGCTGCAGGCGGGGGATGCCCATCATCTCTGCAAAGTAACGCTCCACCGTCCCCAACAGAGCCGGATCCTTTACACCCTTGTGCTTCGGGTGCTCCCCCTACGCAACCGCAACATCCACCCCTCAAATTCCTCCAATGCCAATGTCTGAGCTTTGAACCCTGCGATCCAGATGAACCTGAAATCCATCTCCTCCGCTATCCACAAACTATCTGACCACCGGTACTGTGCAAGTGCAACATACCATTGTATCTGTCAGGTATGCGAAGACAGACTGGCTCGGTCTAAGCATATCTTACTAAGTCAGATATGGTACCCCGTGCCTTGCCAGGTTGGGCTTAGGAAGCTGGGGTTGGTCCATTTGCATGGATAATGCTAAGGCACATGCTTCGAAGCACACGTGCCTGGCAAGGCTGGGGTTGAAGTCATAATTTGAAGTATATTTATACTCCCTGGGCAAATTCGCCATGTGTTCACCTCCTCTGTAGGCAGGTGAGCTGGGTTGAAAACGAGATAGGAGACAGTCAGACAGTGTGGCAAGAGCGGTCACCTGCAGGAAGAGGGCCAGGTCTTTGCGCTCGGAGTCCTCGGGCACGGCTCGGCTGAGAGCCGACAGCTGCTCTATGCTCAGCTTGCTGTCATCCATACGCCACAGCGCATCCTGCACCCACGTTTTCACAGCAATTGCTTTATATTGCAGTCATTGTATAATGATTTTATATTGCTTCTGAGCCTGCTCAAGCCTGCTTGCTACTGGCCCCCACCTCTAGCCCTGGCAGCACCCGCCGCAGGATCAAATTTTCAAAGGTGCAACCCATTGATTGCTCGAATAGCCGCGCTCAGTGAGGTTAGAGGTCTCGTCCAGAGCAGTCAGTCACTCCTCTTTCATTAGAGAGTGAAGTTGGATGAGCATTGCACTACGCTGGTCACCGTGCCACAAATCCTGCTAAAGTGGGTCCTTCGGGGAACGTATGGTTTGGTCAGGGAGCCACCACAGAGCCCACCTTGTGCTTCAATGGGTCCCCCTTTTCCAAGAATCCCTTTCAAGGCACCGTCCCTAGGTGGGGTCATTCAAGGCAGTGATGCAAATCAAAATTGACATGCATGCGTGCAGTCACATCGACTGCTGAGAAACAAGAAATAAGCAGAAGTGTCACCTTGATGGCTGGGAAGGGCAGGCGGATGCCGGCAAGCTCGATGCAGATGTTGTGCGCGCGGCGGTGCTCCACCAGCAGAATCTCCTCGCTGCGAGTCCTCACCAGCTTGCGCAGCGTCTTGTTCTCCATTATCTGCAGCATGTATGTGTACACAAATTACACAACTTGCTACTTATTTGCCATCCAATGTTGTTATCCCAAGTGTTGATAATTTGTTCTCCGTTATCTGCACACATTACCCCGCTGTCTGTAATCTCCATCACATGCTATTCCGGACGCCCTAAGCTGATCCAGACGAGATCCTCCCCTGCCTGAACTTCCAGGGACATGCTGCATTTAGTAGCAGCATTGGGAGAATTCCTCTCATGAAACAATTTTGGTGACGAAGATCTTTGCAAGCTCACTTTGCTCACGAGGAACCAGCGGGACATTCCACAGATGAGATCTTTGGGGGCCTCAAGCCCACCTCACCCTCTGCACCGGATAGTATTCGCTACTAGACTGATCTGGCCAGCAATCTCATCCTGCATAGACAGTAACTTAAGAGAAAGTGCAGAATGCGTGCCTGGAAGAGGTTTTCGAGCTCGTCGAAGTTGAGGTTGACTCGCGGCTGGTTGTCTCGCGCCCACACGGTGCCCTGCTGCGGCGCTCGGATCTTGTCCCAGTGCAGCTGCTTCAGCCGCCGCCGCTGCTGCGCGCTCGTCTTCACCTGTGCATGCCGGATACACTCACTCTCCAACTTGCCTCTATCACAGAAATTTAAAGTTTTGGTATGTTGAGACATCCATTGTGGCGTTTGAAGTCACCAATTTCCAACAGCACAGAGTTGTCCTGATGATGCCTGTTAAGTGATCGAGAAGGGGCCGAAACTGACTCATGCCAGAGCACACGGTATGCTTGTGCAAATCCTTTTCCACAGAAAGCATGTATTGTGGCGTCTTGACGCAATTTTATTACAGGTTGCAGCCCAACCAGTGCCCACGATCAGCAGCTGCTTGCATTTGGCTGAGCAAATGCAAGGAAGGCTTGCCAGAACATATCAAGTACCTTGGTGACGCCGGGTGGGGAGGCCTTGGGCATGCCCTTCTGTGCAGATTTGGGCGGCGGAGTCGGCGGCGCAGGGCCCTTGCCTGTCGGCACACTTCAACTGGTCAATCTCAGGCTTCCTGCTGACAACCCCACACGCAGGAACATTGTGATGACAGGATGAATTTCACCACTCCTCAACCATCAATATCAGTGCTGCTGCGATCGGAGTGGAAACTTTTGACTAGGGTGGTGTTCGCCTGCTGCATTCTGCTTTGCGCTGCCACAGCATTGGGGCCGCAAACTTCCTGCCTGCATGAGCTGGAGATCCCTGGTCTGCTAGATAGAAGGATACATATATTGTACCGTAGTGTAGTAGTGAACATAAACCCCCACTTCCAAAAGTCGATCATATAACGAGTTCCTGCAGGGCTTCCCGCACACTCAGATTGGCCCACTTCACTAATGAAATGGGCTTTTTGGGCTGCAACATACTCCTTTTATGTTCCGGTAGGCAACTTCACGCACCCAAGAATCCTACTATCAAACCATCCCGCAGGCTCAAAAAATAATTATTAACTGGGAATCTAGGTTGAGCACTACAGTATTCACCAAAGGTCAACTCCGAAGCATCACCTGGAGTCTTGCCCTTGGGCGGAGGGGGTGGCGGAGTGGGGGCGCCCTTGGCCTTGGCGCCAGATTTAGGCGGTGGCGGCGGCGGCGGTGGGGGGCCCTTGGCCCCCGGAGTTTTTGCCGGTGGCGGCGGTGGCGGCGGCGGGGGGGCCTTTGCTCCCGGGGTCTTCTTCCCGGGGGGCGGCGGTGGCGGCGGTGGCGGCGCGGCCGGAGCCTGTTCAGGCCACAGGTGACTCGGTGTCACACGTCAGCATGCGCTGTCTCATCCCCACATGGTTGCTCCCTTATCCTCATTGCATAGTAGTTTACGTCTCTTTTTGTGCCTTTTCTTGTTGAACACTCACTCTCGCCTTAGCATCTAGCGGCATCCAGAACACCTAACATCCTCCCTGTCTGTGCCCGTGCTATGCTGCATTCGCAGATGTGTCGACTCAGAGTAGTGTACAAAGCATGCACTACCTTTGCCTTTGGTGGAGGAGGCGGGGGCGTTGGTGCAGCAGCCTTCTTTTTTGGCGGAGGCGGCGGCGGCGGCGGGGCAGCCGCTTCCTTCTTTGCCTGGCTGCTCGGTGCCAGCACCGGTGACTCGCCAATGGGCCCTGTGGCCGGGAACCCGCCAAAGCTGTCGCCTGAGCCGTCACCGCCACGCGGGCTGGCCGCAGCGTTCTGCAGCATGACTTCAGCCTCCGCCTTGGACGGCGCCTGCAGAGGACAAAAGAATCGCATATAATTGCCAAAGTTCCTGCGTCCTCGGCTTCGCCAATTCGACCTCCAAAACGAAGCATTGGTCTCAAAAGACAGTTGCTTTCAGACCGCCTCATACAACACCTCCCAGAGACAAAATAATCGACGCCCAGAGAAGTTTGATGCAGGCAAATGCATCGTCATCCAAGAAGACGCCCTGCTGCTTTTGTGCTACCAGGGTTGAAAGCTGCATATGCGCAAATTGCCGCTTAAGAGGAGCTGCCGTGTGCGCAGCTAAGAGATTAGCGCACCGCAGAGAGCAGGTACTGAGCGAGGCGCAACACTCTCTGGTCGTCTCTGGCAGCCGGCTGCCCGTTGCCGCTTTCCTCGCCGGTGGCAGGGGACGGTGCCGGCTGCATCAGCTCTGCCAGCCGGATCAGGTCCTCCAGGGCCACGCCAGCTGGCACCTGCAGCTCCTGCTCCTCCTCGCCTGCCACTGATGCCCTGCAGAAACAACTCAACCCCTTGATGAACAGCTAGGATCAGCAATACGCCAAATATGAATCTGAGTCATTGCAGTTGAGGCATTTTGTGGGCAGCAATGCTCAGCGATTTTGCTGGGGAAAAGGATTCTGTGTCACTTTACAAATCCTCTGCAGGATTTTGCAGGGTCCTCAGCAAAGCACAGCGTGTGCAAATTGCAATCCAGGTGAGTCGCTGAAAGCACCCATGTCAGACTGCTGTCTGGGGTATGCATGCAGTCTCTGCAGTCCTGCAAAGTAAAGCATGCATGACACAACTCAACATTTGTTTTTTATCCAATAACTTTTAAAACCGCACCTAGAAGCACTGGCGGGCATGCTTCCCTTGCCGGCCCGCAGAGCTCCGAGCAGCGCGTCCCGCAGCTGCGCGGCCGGCGTTTCGGGGCTCGGGCCGGCTGCCCCGTTACGGAGCGAGCTTTCGGCGGTACGGAATGAGGTCTCTGCCGGCCCGGGGGGCCCCGCCTTGGCCCGTAGGGAACCCTCCATGCTGCTGCCGGCCGAGCCCGGGAGATCCGGCTGCGCGCCGCTGCCGCCCATCGCCTCGGGAGACCCGTCCTGGCTGTTGCAGGGGGAGACATTGGATCCCCCGGCGGCGCCCCTGGCTGCCTCCACCACGGCAGTGTCTGCATCCTGCAGCGACCCCTGCCAAAGGTTTCCCCCCTCCGAAGACACTGAGCCCCTCAGGCTTGACGCATCATCGCTGGAGGCTCTGAGACTAAATCCCGGGCGCCCTGGGACGACACTCTCAGGGTAGCCACTGCCCGCAGAGCCCGCAGGCAGCCCCGGGATCTGTATGTCAGCGATAGCGCTGAGAAGCTCATCCAGGGAACCTCCACCACCAGCCGGCTCCGCCGCGCCGCCGCCGCGGCCAGCAAATGTCCCGGCGCCGCGGCCGGCTGCGCTGCTCTGCCGTTCAGCGCTGAAGGACGCAGTGAGGGAGACTGCGTGCTGCAGCTCGTCCGCAGAAGCGCTGTCCATCTCGGGCATGGCGGCCCCTTCTCCTGGACATCTCCCAACCCCTGACAGAGCATGCGTAGAGGATGCCGATGCCGCGGAGCCTCTCACTGGCGAAGGGGAGGCCATCGGCGTCGCTGCCTGCTGCAAGGCTCTGCTGGGCGAGCCGTCGCTGTATGCCCCGGGCCGATCTCCCAGCCTTGAGAGCGTCCTGGACTGCAGCCCTGCAAACACCCATCCAGGTGTCTTCAGCAATCTGCCAAAAATGACAAATGCTGTTGTCAGCACCTCTGGTGTGTCACCTGATGAAGAATGTTCGAGGTGCTTGAAGAACAGATGCTATTGGGCATCCCCATGCCTGGTGGAAACTGCAAAGATCTAGGAGACAGGAAAACGCTCATTCAGATTTTGATTCGACATACCCAGTCCTAAAAGACTGGACAATGTGCAACAATAAAAATGGCATTTTTTGTTTTTCTTGTTGCAGAGAAGGTTGTTGGTGGGTCAGGACAGCACCCGTCCATGGAGAGGTTGGAGGTCCAGGGGTCGTGAATGATCCGCCGCGGGTCTTGTTGCCAATGGGCGGCGTGGTGCACAAGTTGCGCAGCTTCGAGGCAAACCAGCGCATGCCCTTGACGCTGACCTTCCCCTGCACGCATGCAATTCCCTTAGCTTTCACCGCCAATTGCTGCAGCAACGCATCAGATCCCGGCCACCCTGTACTTGGTTCCCGCTCAAATTACAACGTCCGAAGCTCTATTGCTGCCACTGCTAGACATGGAAGGAAGATAAATCATTGACTTCGCTAGGACATTGAAGCAAAGCTCCGCACCGGGGATTTGGCGGTTTTGTGGCCTGCTGAAGCGCCCCTGCTCGCCTGGCCGCTGTGCTTCGACGGCGATCGGCTTCCGTGAGGTATCGCCTCAGGCGCCGCTAAGCGCGCAACAGGCGCCTGGCTGGGCGGCTGCTGCAGCTGCGGCGACTCGCCGCTCGGCGACCGCGGCGGCCGGAACGCGCGGATCTTCAGGTGGCCGACATCGCCGCCGTCAGCCGCCGGCTCCCGCTCCGTTTCGAGCGCCGCCAATCTTGGCCCGCTCTCGAAACCGCCCTCCCCTTGCGCGAACCCTGCCGAGGGTTCGCCATCGCTGCCGGCCCCTGCCGGCCCGCCCTGCAGATGCCCCTCCCTGAACAGCCTCTGCTGCCCCTGAGAGTCTGTAATCGGCAGGCCGCCACCGGTCCGCGGCTGATCGCAGGACCCGGCTTCAAGTGGCGGCCATGCTGCGGCAGCCCCTGGCAAGCCGCTCTCGGCCGGCCCAGCGTGGCCGCCGTCGAGCGCCGAATTTTGGAAGCTGCTCGGCAGCTGCAGCATCGGCGTGGCGGCCGGCCGGTGGAGGTCGTAGATGAGGCAGCCGCTGCCTTCTGGGGCGTCCCCTTCTTCCAGGGGAGGTGAGCCGATGTCGGCGAAGTCCATGCGGTGGCCACCGCGCGGGGGGGAGACCCCCCCTTGATCCCCCAAATCTGGCTCGCGCAGCAGCGCCTCCCCCTGGCACACAAGGGCGTATATCATTGGACCCTAGACTTACCCTGGACTTAAATTGACAAAGGGCATAAGAGGGTGCCAAGTCTGGTATTTTTGTCACCAAGGCAGTGTTGCATGGCTCAAAAACAATTGCACCTGGCCGGCAGAGCTTTCCTCCAGGCTCAGAAGGCATAAGAAAGCAGCAGCCAACCGTGGGCTAGCAATGAAATACAAACGCAAGGAACACATGACTGTCTTGCCGATGCCACTACCTGCAGCGCCGTGTCTCCGAGCAACAGCTGCGCGCCAAAGCCGTCGGCCGCGCCGGCAAAGATGTTCGAGAGGGATCGCCTCCCGCTGGCCCCGCAGCTTCCGCCAGCTTCCACATCCCCCTCTGTGATGATGTCACCCGCCAGCAGCTGAAGCTCCGCCAGGCAACCACTCCCCTTGCTGTTGGCCTCTGACGCACCCTCCGAGCCACCGGCACTCACCGCACTCCGCTGAATTGTCGCAGGCCGCTCCTGTGATCGAGTGGGGCCAGAGCTGCGCTGCACGGCTGCCCTGACGCCAGCTGCTTGCACAGTGAGTGCCGAAGAAGCACTGCCAGGCGCTGTTTCTGCGCTGGTCACTCCAGTGGCCGCTGCCGCCTGCACAGTGCCGCTCAGCTGCCTGGAAATGGCGAGCTGCGTGTCATTGAAGCTCCCTGAAAGGCCAGACGCCCCGCCTGATGCCGACTGCTGTGCTGTGGGAAGGTCCCAGCTGCGTCCGGGATCTGTTTGCGCGCTGCACATTAGGGGAAGTTGACTGCAACCTGTTAGCAGGTCCACACTGAGCAGCTCGTCCTCTTCTGGCAGGCACTGGCTCTCCGCTGCCTGCACCTGCTGATGAGAGCTGCCCGCCCCGGCTGATCCGCTGGGAAGATCGGAGAGCGGCTGAGAGGGGGCGGTGACAAACTCCTGGTAGAACTTCAGGAGGGACTCCTGACGTCCCAGGCTGCTGTGTTCCAGCCACCCAGCGCCCTGCAGAGAGAGCAATTCTTCACATCAAATGCACGCCAGTCAAAGAGATCATGCTTCCCAATTTATTTTGCGCAACGTTCGTCCTCGCAGGCAGGTGCCTTGGCATGGCACATTTTAGGAGCCACGCACAAGAATGAATGCAAACATATAATCATGCCAAACGACTCTCAATTTATGGAAGACTGAATGCTCCCATGACCAAGCCGGCCCTGTCTTTTCATTCTGCCCTTCATACCTGGTATTTTCATATTTAGCAGGTCAAGCTGGCGCCTTAGGGTCCAGTGGATTACAAATGTGGCTAGATGGTTTGTGCTGACCTGGACTTGGAGCTGGGAGGCGCCTGCAGGGAATGCCCTGCGGCTGATGCTAGGCGACCACTCAATGCGCGGCCGCGGCCCGTCGCCGTTCTTGTGAGCATTACGGCCTGATACAGGAGCACACAGACTGTTTCAGGCCATGTTTGATACAGTCATCAGCCCTGAAGGCGAGTTCCTAAGGTTTCTGAGATTGTGATCCACAGGTTGATTGAAACAATGACTGGCTCCGAAATGGACCGGGCTACATTGTGGATGATATTTGCGTAGAGGAAGCGTTCGCATTGCACGTAGGATGATTTACCTGGGGGTATCCAGGGTTTGGGTGCGCATGAGGCCTCCTTCTCTGACACATGCGGCAAAGCTCGCCTGCGCATTGTAGATGGTTCAAATCAGCACTCCCTCAAGTAATATTGTGTACTGTTGACATGCGGCAAAGTTCAGAGAATATGCTGCAGAGCCTCCCGTGTCACCTTGACATTGCATGCATGCTTGAAGGATATTCATGCACCCATTCTGGCAGTCTCTGCTCGCGAGATTGAACAGGGAACGCACTTCTTGGGCTGACGGTGCTCCTTGGCAAGTATCTTGGTCGGCGGCTGATTCCCCGGCCACCTGTGCTGAAGCTCCTGCAGCGGGGCGCTCGACACTTCCTGTTCTCCTCCGAGCTCACCTGTTCCAGACGCTTCAGTGTCAGACCTACATAGATGCCACTTGTCTCTCTAAAGACATTATCACTACACTGCACTCGTGCTTTACAACAACACTGCCACTATGATTTGTCAGCCACTCGCATGAACCAGGCATGCAATGCTTGCGCAAGTCAAGCGGCATGACAGCTGGGAGGATGCACCAGTGAATCGAAAATTGCCTTAGCCAGCAGTGAAAGGCAAGAACAGACACTCACTGTAGTGGACTGTTGGATCAGCGCTGCCTGGCTGATGCAGGGCAGAGGGCACCCGGACATGGGGCCTGCCAGGCTGGCGATGAGTTGGCACAACAGCCGGTGCCCTCCCCAATGCCTGCAGCGCCAACTTGGACATCTGTAGCGGCTGTGACGCCTGCACGAGTGAGAGAGTCATCACAAGCCCAAATCAAGCATGTCACAATCGACAACGTGGCAAGGCTGGCGTGGAATAAAAGGGCACTTCTGGGACTTGCAGCATCTTCAGGAAAGCTGTCCAAAGCCTGGAATAACTGCAGACGCGATTAGGGAAGCATGCAACAAAGGTTGAAAGACTCGCAGTATGCGAGGATCACTGAACAGAGTATTGTGTGGTCAGAGGTACAAAAGGACTTGCCATGGAAGGCATGTTGTGAGCATTGGACAGGCTGCTGCAGTTTTCCCTGTCCGGCTGTCTGATCCTGCTGCCTCCTGCGCTACGCTTGCCGTGCCCTTCTGCCGCCGTGCCGACCGCTGACTGCCTCTGCCGCGTCGGCTGCAGCGGCTGTGTCACACAGCGGCCTCCCATGCTGGACCGGTCAGCGAGACTGCCTGAGCCGTGCCTGGCGGGCAGCTGCGGTCCTGCCTGGTGCTGACTAAGCGAGTGAGTCATCGCTGGCGCGTCCCACGCAGAGCTGGCATCCAGGCTGGCGGCATGAGGCGTCCACCTGGCCTGCTGCTTGCTCATGTCTGCCAGGTATGCGCCCAGCATGATGTCTGCCAGCCTCACCTGCAGCCGACATGAATTAACTGCCTCACATACTCCACCTATGAACAAAAATTTGCTGATGGCATTTCTCACCCTCAGGAAATTGAGGTGTTCTGTCCCAAATGCCGGGGAGCTAATATGGTGCTGCTCCGTCTCAGGGAGACTTTATCTGCTCTGCCTCAGGCAAAGTGTTCATCCAACAATAAGAACACAGTCAAGCAAATCTGGTTCCACGCACCGCATCAAAGTCCACGGTGTGTTGCTGAACGAGCACAGGCGCGAATCTCTGCGCAAGCCGCGCCCTCGTCTCTGCTCTGTACTGTGACCCAGCAACCACTCTGGCTAGCAAGGTCAGCAGGCCAGTGACAACATCTGCAAGCACAGCAGTCATCTGAGAATTTCGACCCACTTCTTCCTTTATTTTCTTTCTGTCATTACTTGCGCACAGAATGCATGGGTGCACAGTCATCATGCATTGAAGGGCGAATGCGACAAGGGGCACGATTGCCACCTTGTATCTTTGTGTCGAGCTTCTGAATGACCATCTTTCCCAGTCGTGCTGCCTGATCGGGCGCCAGGGCGTGCATGTCAACAATCTTCTTGTAGTCAAAAGTCGTTGACAGCAGACCAATTGGGAGGCTGTCCAGGACTGCCATGCAGTAAGCAGCTGCCAGCTGAGGGCTTGTGCCGGTCCAGCTTGACCCTGCATGCAGATGCTAGTAAGTCGCATTATTTCTCGTTCCCATAGCAGTCCATTGGAGACAGATGTCCTGCAAGGTCACTTACCTTCTGAGCTTCTTCTGAGCTGCTCTGCAGCAATAGGGCCTGCTCCATCCATTGCTTGGAGCCACACTCCTTCGAGATGGCTGTCATCTGGGCGATACAGCAGAACGCTCAACCAAGCAGCTTTGATTGCCCACACGAGCAGTACTATTTACAAGTTATTGAGCATGCATCTTGGTATCCTGAACGAGCATATTGGTCTTTAAAAAAAATCGAAGCTTATCTCTTAATTGTAATTGTTTCTTGTCAGACGAGAGGTTGGCAACAGTTGCAAGCAGTGAGACATCACTGTGACCTTTTGGTTTCCGTATGCAGTATGAACTCTGACGAGCGCTGAGGCTGGACAACACTACGTCTACTAGGCAGTGCGGATTCACCTGTTTCACTCAAGTGTGCGAGTGCCTGCACTAGGCTGTCCACAGTTGTGTCTTCAATGCCAGCACACAATCGCTTCCTGGCAAGGAGTACACTCCTAAGCTCATCGTTCACGTCCCCTAATGTGCTGTAGTGTCTGTTCTGAAGCGACCTCTTTTCCATGATGTCTTGCAGGCTGATCTTCTACTCTTCTCCCACCACAGTGTACTACAGGATGGGCGATATACACAGGTCCACTGTCTCTTTCTGTGAGGTTACCCTGGTTGTACACTTCCCCATTGAAGATTTCGCAAGACCAATCAGCTGGCCTGTGCTCCTTTTGCAGCAGCCAGCCATCCCATCGGAAAAGTTTTCAACGGTCAAGCAGGTTTTCTGGCTGTTGTTGACCTTTTTGAGCTAGCGGCAAGGAACGCCGGTTACTGCGCCAAAGAACTGCATGCAACTCAGACGACAGGCCGATGGTCCATTCCCATTTCTAACAGTATTGGTGACAATAGAATAACACAGAGTTTCAGTATCTGGGGCTTGCTCGAGCTTGAATCGGTGTTTACATGTTCGATGGAAATGGATCTTCGGACGCTCGCAGTTGTTTTGATGTCATACGCATTGCCTGATTTCGATGAAACTCTGGAAAAAATCCCTCACTAATCACAGAGCTGCAATAAGCTCGTTTGCGTTGAAAAGATCACGCACTGGCCCACACCTGGCATGGCTACAGTGGAAGCTGGGACTCTGAAGGCTTGGGAATCATTCGTGCAATCAACGGATAAAGAGGTAAGTTGATAAATTATTTACAATAGATAGACGGCACAATAGATTGCCGTAATGTCCGGGACAGTGGCTTTGTCACTTCGCGTCTGTGTTGATCCAAGGAAAGAAGAAGAATATTGAACAATCGGATAACGGTTGAAATTGCAGTTGGGAGGACAGGCAGTGGAACATCAAGCGACCGCGGACTATGTGGTTGCCATCCAGAAGCTCTGTGCTGCTGGGCTTGCCGAATTGGCAGGGCTACACTTCCTGCAGAGAGCTCAGGTCAGCAGATCTCTTCCAAGCACCGCGCTCTCCTGGCAACCGGTGAAGGGCTCAATAATATAGTTGCCATCTAGAAGACAATGGGATCCTGCATGCTGCAGGACACAGTCCAGGAAACGCACCTCATGCAATTCTGGGAGAGGCTAAGTCCCCACAGAACCTCCATCGCTGAGAATGATGACTGGTCCGGCACCTTCACCAGTGGATTGCGGGTGAGTCCCCACAGTCCTCATCTGGCATGTCTTTCACTCCATTTCTTTTTTTTGTGTTTCTGGGCAGAAGTGGCTTCCCCAGCACATGATTCACTGCTGGGGCACTCAGGGGGTTGTCATTGGGTGCACAGGAACTGACAGGGGTCCTGAAGAGGCACTGCCAGCTGGTAGAGCTGCTATCAAACCAGCTGCTGGCCAACAGGGCAGCTGCTGCAGAGACGCCCCCGGCATCGCTCATTGGGCTGGCCGCAAACTATCGGCGCGCGGTGGGCGCGGCGTTCGCCAGCAGTGCACCTGTCAGTCTGGCAGGTGCTGCATGCTTGCCTCGTGCTTGAGTGCATGATACTGCATTTTGCGGACACCTCAGGAGAAGCAATTGTTTCTTCAGGATGCATTGATCGGCAGGTTTGCTGTCGGCTCACACAGATGCGCTGCAAGAGCGAATGTGCACAATCATAAAAATGAACACGCCCTTCCTGGGTTAAGGACTGAGCTAAACTCAAACGAGGGCGATGCAGGCATGAAAGATATTATGGCGCATGAGAGATCTGCTGTGTATTTCAGGTGTCCTTGAGCAGCACTACACTCACAGCTTGGAGGAGTTCAGCACTGCTCACAGAAGTCATGAGGTGTATTTTCCCCGACAAACCCCCCTAAAGCCAGAACAATCGCGGCAACTTTGTGTGGTCATGCTGATTTTTTAAAAGGCAAAATGTAATCAAGGGGATTGTGCGGCTGTAGGAGGGTGAAGGGGAGCTGCCTGACAGTGCAGAGGAGCTGATGGGCGCAGAATACGTGGAGCGCTTGCAGAGTGTCACCGAAGCATTGGAATTGCTGGGCTTGGAGGTGGGGTGCATTTCTGACTTGGTTTTCCGTCCTTGCTTGAACTTCAGGTGCCAAAGGGGTGGGGTTTCTTGTTGCACCCTTCTCAACCCGCGGCTGGGATACCACCTTGTTGTCGTTTGGGACATAGTTGCTGAGAGTCTCAGCCTGAGACCGAGTGCTTATTTTTTGTGCTTCTTGTTGTTGGCTCTGTCGGACTGTGATGGGGATACAAGGACATGAGGTTCTCCTTTCTCATGGCCAGTGTGAGCCCAACAAAATAACAGCACAAAAGCAAGCAGAAGTATTTCAGGAAAATTACAGGTCATTGGCTGAATATTCTGTGAAGGCAATAATATGGGTACATTTCAGAGATATACAGCTAATGCCTTCTGCATATTTCCTGCGCAGGAGGAGGCGGCAGCGGCTTGCATGACGGCGGTGGGGCGTCATGTGCGGCAGCACCTGAAGAGCACGATGCAGGCAACCTTCTCGTGCAGCATCCTGGACCCTGCACTCGCCTATGTCGACGCTGTGCCCCTGCCCTTCCTGCAGATGACTCAGCTCACTGGGGTGCGAGTCGTGCAGCACAAACTCCTTTACTACAATGTGCCATCAACAAGTTGAGGCCATTTGGCAGGATGGTCGTCACTTCCAATGACTGCTTCAGCATCTCATGCTTATTATTTAGCCATTTCTGCCCTATGTCCTGCATGTTCGTGATGGGCAGACTCCCTTGAATGAACAGAAGCCTCCTGAAGAATTTTGGCTGCAAGGAGGTTTTGAGGAAGGCGCCCCACTCGAAGAGAGACTGTCCATGTAGGCACATCTGAAATCCATGCAGTGCTGTGTGTTGCACCTGTCAGCCTGTCTTCTGCCGATGTGCGAGGATAAGTCATCCCGCGGATGCGCGCTGATGAGTCATCCCGCGGATGCGCGCTGATGAGTCAGTCCGCCGATGCGTGCTGATGAGTCATCCCGCCGATACGTGCTGACGAGTCATCATTACGCTGCAGGCGGCCGCGAAGAGGCAGGCGGAGCTGTGGGCGGCGATGCTGGGCTACTTTGTGTACGACACAGTCGGCGCTATGCGCATAGCGCAGTTTTTCGACATGGTTGTGGACTGGCCAGACTCGCTGCCCGCCCTGCGCGATGTCAAGGAGTGCCTGGCGCACACCAACCTGCAGCCCCATTTCATCTCCAGCTTCCGCACCGCCACCCAGCAGCGCCTCTTGCACGCAGGCATGCCTTGTCCTTCTTTTCTATTTCTTCTTGCTTGCCTTCGGACCGTGACATTGGTGCGCAATGTCGCCCTGCCGTGCAAGGCTTGGTTTCCTTGGCAGGCTACCTCCCCTAGTGTTGCAGATTTGGGGATGCATGGTGACTCTTTCCGCGGACACAAAGATTGTGTGTCCGGAGCAATTGCTGGTCACCCATTCAGCCTTGTGTGCGCATCAAACTTCAGCATGCATCCCCAAGCAGAGGCCACACCTCACCGATCACCATTTTGTGATTTGCACCCTGCCAAGATGCATATCATGTTTCTTATTGCCTCACATATTTTGGTGTGAGAAGGGAGAAACTGCCAGTAGACAAGGCGAGTGTATCTTTGCGTAGGCGCGGCCACGCTGGACATTCTGACGCAGTACGTCAACACGATAAAGGCGCTGAAGGAGGTGGATCCGCGGGGCATACTGCTGACGGCGGTGGGGGAGCCCATCAAGGCGTACCTGCGCGGCAGGCCCGACACCATCCGCTGCATCGTGCACTCGCTCACCGACGACAACGCTGATGACTCGCTCTTCGGCGAGCTCACCCAGCCCGCCGACGAAGAGGTGAGGCTTTGGGTACTTTCCCCCCTTTGAACTGTGAAATTCTGAGAAATATGAAACGTAAATAACCCCTGGTCGAGTGCTCGCGTTGCTGGCTGCATTGAGCAGACACTTAGATGCTTGTGTCTTCTCACATACACTTGAACATCTGGGTACATGTATTTTCAAAAGGTTGAAGCATGCTGAGCAGGCCTCAAGGATGACTGATTACATGCAGTCCATAGCGTGCCTGAGAGCTAGATCTGCACGGGTTGACTGAGTGCAGGCTACAGCAACGACTACCTACATGCACTATTAAGCATGCCTGAGACATGGAATTGAGCGGTGTGGGTGGATGCAGGGGGAGGGAAGCGATGATGACGTGGAGGACTGGGATGGGCTGCAGGCGGCTCTGGAGTGGAAGCCAGACCCTGTGGAGGTCGGCATGATCGACAGGTAGAATTTCGCCACATATGGCATGCATGTTTGTTCACCTTTTCAACGGTTGTGTCACACGATGGGTGTTTCTGGCCTGTGCATACATTGATTGTAGGCCAATGTAAAAATGTGTTGATGAAATGCTAAGATTGCCTAGTCCAACTTGCAAAGGTTCTGTGGTCACGCATGACTCATAGGATCAGATCGGGATGATTGCTCATGTATCCTTCCATGCAAAATGTTGAAGATTACCTACGGCATCCATATGCAAAGGTTGATGTTTTGGTGTGGGTGGCACATCTGCAGCCAAGGGAGGGAGCGCAGCCTGGACATCATCTCAATGCTGGTGGGCATCTATGGCTCCAAGGAGCTCTTCATCAATGAGTACAGGTGTGCAGATACATCTATACCGTATATGACTCACATGAAGGGTGTCATCTTACAAGCAACCAATCATAATGTTCCTGGACATGGAGGAAGGGCACGGCATGGTGCTTCTGCTTGGGACCTTGCACGGTAAACTCCATTTTCTCAATATTCATAGTCTTCTTGCATGGGGGCAGCACAGACAGGATTCCAGGGTGATAAAGGGTGTTTGCTGCGTGCGCTATAGGAGCCTGCTGGCGGAGAAGCTGCTGGGCAAGACGGACTACGAGTGCGACCGCGAGATCCGCACCCTCGAACTGCTCAAGCTGCGCTTTGGCGAGGCCAACCTGCACAACTGCGAGGTGGGGAGAGAGCTTCCACCAGCTCTGCATGCCCATCATGCACTGCAGAGACAGGCTCTGGCATTACCCAGCTTAAAACTCAAACACCGAGCCTGGCCGACCTTTCTGTGCCAAGGGCACTCCTGGTCCGTTGGGTGAAGATACACGGCATGTGCTTGTGTGTGTAAAGAATAGTTACATTGTGTGAGAGGTTCCTGACTCCTCGGGCACACCTGCAGATTCTACTGCTTATGCCCAATGTACAGCTCTTTTGCATTGGGGTGGCTCATCTGTCCTGAGGGCCAGGTTTCAAATTTGAACTTGAAAATTACTGAGGGCTGCTGCATGGCTGGGCGCAGGTGATGCTGAAGGATGTGGCGGACAGCAAGCGCGTGAATGGCAACATCAAGGACATGCCGGCGGCCGCCATGTCACCGCTGCGGAGGGCACGCCGCGAGGCGCCCGTGACCCACACCAGCGCCACCATCATCTCAGCCCTCTTCTGGCCCACCGTCCCGGTGCGCATCTAATAACACCCCCAGAATTTCTAGTGTGTGTACCTGGCATTCTTTGAGGGCGATCTCCCTCCTCTGTCCACACTTATGGGGCTGCAGGATCTGTTTCGGCAGAGCTATTCCCACCCAGGCCAAAGGGTGTCTTGTCAATGGATTCAAATCATGCGACAGGAGCAATGTGTGCTCCCTCCAATAGGAGCTTCAGCTAAAACACTCTTTAAAGCTCAATTTCACTCCTCACCCAGAAAAAGTGAGAGAGGTGCAGAGGTCAGCAATAAAGGGTACTCTGAATTCCAAATCAACCCATTGACTGTGTATTTCTGCCCTACTCTGCCCTTTGAGCACTGGACACAAAAGGCCTGGTGTGCGTTTCTCAGGAATGTCATGGGGTTTCCGCTCTCGTTTTTACACAGGAGGAGAAGTTTGCGGTGCCGCCCGAGGTCCAGGAGCAGCTGGACGCGTATGCTGGGCGCTTCTTCGTGCTCAAGACTCCGCGCAAGCTGCTCTGGCGCCCGGACCTCGGCGCCGTGAGTTTGACACTGACCGTCGGCGACGACACACTGGACCTCACTGTCACTCCCCTGCAGGCAGCCATCCTCATGCAGTTCAGGGTGCGCCCCTTTTCTCTTGCTGCTTGCTGTTTCTCTTGCAGGGGACAGCTTTGGTGTGGCCTGGGAAAGTCTGCTGCCATTTCCAAGTCGCAAACATTCAACGCTAGGCGCACAAGAGTCCTTATCACGAAGCTCTGCGTCCTGAGGCATCCACAAATGATGGGTTTCTGGCACTTACATCTGGCACCAGCAGCGCTATGGGTATTAGTTAAAGACGACAGCTCTGCTGTTACCGAATTTAAAGGGCAGAAACTCTTGTTTGCGGGTGCATATGGAGGCAAACGTTGCCTGCCCATCCAGTACCCTGAGCCATGTGCGAGATGTGACCTGCAGGATTGCCCTTTGTTTGAGTTTCTCTAAGAAGATTGCTCCAATTCAGGCGCGGTGGGATTGGCCGGCTGCACAGCTGGCGCATGCGCTGGGCCTGTCTGCGGAGGCGTTGCGCGCACGGATCATGTTCTGGATCAACCAGGGCGTCATCGCCGAGGCGCGCACTGCCGCCGGCCTGGTGAGTCATCCATCAGTCATCCTCCCCAGCACTTCTGTCTGCACTCGCTGCCCTTTCCTTCAGGAAAGAGGAGTCCTCATGCTCTGGATGCTCGGAACATGGAATACACAGAATGCTGGAAGTATGCTGATCTCCCAGACTTCTTGGGCAATGGCCCCAAAGGGCCGGCAGGGGCAGTGCCCGTTGCCGGCACCTTCTCTATGCTTCGCGATGCAACTCAACGTACACTTTTGTACACAGAGTTCTGCTCTGCTGGTCAAGGACAATATCCGTCTGCGCCCCTTTGGAGACCGTATATTTGTGATGTGTGCAGCTGTACACGCGGTGTGAGTCCCTGGCGGCCGGCGGCGGCCGCGGGTCGGGGGCTGTGGCAATGGAAGAGGACGATGCAGCGCCCACCATCTCCAGCGCACAGGGGCATGCCCTCCAGGTGGGACTTTCTATCAGACTGTCCCAAGAAGACACTCATAGGTTGCATGTCCTGTGCAATCCAATGCTGGCAGTGCTTCCTGGGCATGCAATGCGGCCGGTGCTTGCATAAGAAGCGATGGCCCACTGAGCAGACCGCAGGAGTGTGACCAGTGATCTTGGACTCAGAGCATGCACATGCTGCCTTGTACCTGTGCAATGGCCAGGTGGATTCTGCGAATCCTCTTGTGTGCTCAGCTGCAGAGCTTCAAAGCAAGCGTGGTGCTGAGGTATGTGCACTGATTGTAGGAGATGGCGGTCTATGAGCAGTTTGTGATGGGCATGCTGACCAACTTTGACGGGGGCCTGGCGCTGGACCGCATCCACAACATGCTCAAGATGTTTGTGGTGGACCCGGCCTATGACAAATCCGCCGAGCAGCTGGCAACCTTCCTGGGGCAGCTGGTAGCTGACGAGAAGCTGTCCTGCGAGGCCGGAGTCTTCAGGAAGCGGTAGCTCAAGGACTGCGCAGTTCCGGAGTCACATTCTTACAAGTCAACAACAAAATCTTGTCTCAATTGCAGTCAGTGCACTCGTTCTCAAGCAGACTTGAGGACTTTCTGTAAGGCCGGCACCTTCAGGACGCGGTATATGCATGCTGCTACGTAGCAGCATGCATTTTTCAGTCAAATTTGTACGCGAGACGTCGATGAAAATTGTCAGTAAATGCGCTGTCCAGTGGCTTCATAATCTGGCCATCTGGATTCAAAAGCTCTTGCTGCACAGTGATCATCCATTTTTTTTGCAGTTGCTGATGTCAACATATCATCCCTGTGCTCTCCTTCAAGAAGGAGGCCTGTCAAACTCGGAACAAAACCGCGAGTGCGTCACTGACGTGGCACGCACTCGCGTGACGGTGCTGTGTAAAGTGTGTACTTTTGTACGTCAAAGTTCTCTGGAATGAATTGCCTTTGCTGCAAAATAATCTGGATTCCAGATATTGATCTCTGAATGTACAGTCACGTACTCTTCACGGGTATTTCCAGTGCTGGTCCACCCTAGAGGAGGGAACGCCACCTCAACGTTGTCCTGGAAGAAGCTTCCGAACGACTCCGGGGAGAAGAGATTCATTCAAGGCTGCGAACGTCGCCTTTGTTATCAGTGAAACAAACTATCTTTTCAGTTTCCTTATGGACACCACAACAGATAACGTCCCTATCCCTGAACTTCAGAAATGCCCGTCACTGCCGCCAGATCTCTGGAGGGTGATTGCTGGTCACCTTCCCTTGGATGAGTGGGCTAGAGTGAGTGCCGTCTGCAAAACAACTTGGCATCTGCAGCTGGAGACAGTGGATCTGTGGTGGCTTCAGGAAGGTGGCGAGATGGACAGGGCAGGTGATATTGGGGATCCTTAGTCCCAAAGTCTGCGATCCCTGTTGTATGAAGATGAAGAGCACTGTGGGACCGACAACATTTCTTTTCCTTCAATTCGAATTCCGTTTGGCGACAAGATGTGTATGGCGACCTTCCAGCAGAGCTCGAGGATAACCTGCCAGGTTCCCTCCAGCGCACCGATGGCTGTCACTTGTTCAAGCCTGATGCAGCGTTCCTCGTTTATATGCAGGGATTGAGTGGGTCATGAAGCGATGGAGCAAGGCCAAAAAGATGAGGCTTCCCCTGTCAGATGCCATGATGGACTGCTCTGGCATGCTGGAAGTTGAGACACTTGCAGGCCTGACTCATTTGGATCTGAGCCTCGGGTGGTCTGAATTCAGTTCAGAGGGGCAGCAGCAGGACGACCGCCTTACAAAAGTGGCCTCTGTCTTGGGCAACAAGAAGTACCTCAGCTTTCTGCGCATGAAAGTACCGGGGCTCATCCAGATGCCACAATTGGCAGGCAATCTAAATCATCTCCAGCTCATGATAAATGCTGCTGACTTGAAACTAAGTGCGTGCGTGACCAGCTTGAGCAGCCTGAAGACCTTGGCTCTGCATACCAAGCACGACGACCCTGATCGGTCACCTGCGCTGAACTTGATAACTTTCAAAGATCTCAAGATCGTGAAGCTGGACAATGTTATCCCAGAGAACCTGTCTCTCCCCGTGGGCTGTGATCTGCATGTGCGGGTGTGTTCCCTGATAAACGCCAAGAAATCTGTGTGGTTGCAGAACGTTGCCAATCTGCGATCTTTCGTGGTGATCACTCGATGGATAGAAAACATCGCATGTGATGATGAAGTCCCAAGCATCTGTTTTGCGCCTTGCGCTCTCGAATGCCTTCATCTTGAGGTGGGTCACTTTGGTACTCCAAATAGCCCCATACATCTATGCGGTGCGCTAGTGCAGAGCAAGCAGTTATCCCTAGATTGTGAAGGTATCTATGTTGAGGTACCACAGGCGGGAATGGCATGTTCAAAGGTATGGCTGAGATCAGAGAAGATGCTCTCCATTTTTGTTCCCAGGGGAGTGAAATTTTTGGATGCTTGTGTATCCGTCCAGCTCATGTTTGAGACAATAAAAGGTGTCAACTTGGCTGAACTGTGCAAGCGGCTTCGCAAAAGGAATATTATCTTAGAGGATGATGCCGGGCACCCTTGCAATGATCAGCATACGGTCAAACAAGGATGTGACAAGTACGAATTAAGTCTAGATGACTGTTTTTGTGGATGGTGCTGGGCCTGCGTGTCTCCTGTCAGGCCGTTGTAATACTGAAGAGCAACGGCAGGACTGGAAGATGGGCTTGCCTGTTTGTCACAGGACTCACTTCAGGCGGTCACATACCGAAAAGCAATTGCATGTCTAATTGAATTTATGCTGTTCATGTGATAGTAAAAATATGATTGTTTGCATTTCAACCTAAATGATCATATGACTGCCATGCGGTGAAGCCATCACAAGTCCTCATCACCACCCTTTTGATATCAGCGTCCATGTGGCTTGCATGCACGTGCGTACACGTATTAGAGTTATCTCAGACTTGCGCTTCAAGCTAGCTGGCCCAGGGCCGTCCACCGGGTGCACAATGCACATATGTGTCTGCACTGTTGGCATCACTGATGGCAGCTGATTGGGGACAGCATCAAATGAAGCGGCAGGAAGCTACAAAATGCCCACAGGGAAAATCACACTGTGAGTGGGTCTGAATTTGAAGTTTCTTAGTTCATGCATGACAGGGAACGCCCGACATTGTGGTTCCGGAAGGGGCTCACGAACGATCCCCCCGCTTTGGGGAACCAAAGTTGTTTTAAAATTTCCATCACATCAATTAAAAAAACTTCCTGATCCAGTATATGATCATTGAGAGCGTGACAAACGTTCCGATGAACCTATTTGAGGTTTAGCAGCAGCACTGCCCGACTCTACCGCCAGAGGTCTGGAGGATGATTGCTGGTCATTTCTCAGTGCTGGTGTGGGCAAGAGTCAGCCCGGTCTGTAAAATGACGTGGCAGCTGCAATTGCACACAACAAATCTGTGCTGGTTTCAATCACGTTCAAATATGGCAGGTGAGCTAATGTTACACATTTGGCTTCCTTGGACGTGTTGATCGACGGAAATCTTTGTTGGATTTATCTTTTGGTCATGTCTTAAAATTCAACTAGGCCTCATCATACCTAATCATTGAATTGCCGCCCAATTGCTCTTCCACTCACTAGTTCTTCACTCATCACTCCTGATGGGCAGTGTCATCGCTGTTTGTGCCACTTCGAGAACGCCTGATATCATCGATGCATCCTTTATGCATGAATTGCATGGGCCGTGAAGAGGATGGCAACAGTGAAAAAGCACATGAAGCAGGCAGATGCGCCGTGCTCCACAGCGCTCAACCTGGCAGCTGCCCAAGACCTCAAGATTGTCAATCTGGACGATGTTATCCCAGAGAGCTTGTGCCTTCCCATGGGCTGTGACCTGCATGGGCGGTTGTACAGAGTGGCAAAGGCCAGGGCAACTGTGTGGCTGCAGAACAGTGCAATGCTGCGATGTTTTGTGCTCAACACCCGCTCTCAGGATGATCAAGAAATCAAGAACAACAAGCAAGTGCCAAGCGTGTTCACTGCGCCCATCGCTCTCGACTACCTTTTCATTGATGTGTGCAGCTTTGGTGCTGGAAACCACCCAATTCGCCTGTGCGGTGCACTTGTCAACAGCAAGGTGATCAAAATAGATTGCAGAGAGATGCATGTTCAGGTCCTGTAAGAGTTCATGACATGCACATCACTGCGCTGGATCTCTGAAAGCATGCTCTCCATCTCAAAGTCTGGCGGGCCCGGGGTGAAATTCTCGAAGCTTGCCTATCCCTGCAGCTCATGTTCCAGTGCATTGAGGGGATTGACTTGATCGAGGTGTGCAAGCGCTTCGATGACAAGGGGATCCGGCTGCAGTCCTCTAACAGACATCCTTCCATAGATGTGCATCATATTCACACTGTCAATCCTGGGTCATCAGTATGGTACCACCCAGATGCATGATTCTGTGATTATTGCTGACTTGCTCGGACAAATTCTCCTTGAGTCCAGTGTAATGATGTAAATTTCAGACATGCATCAACTATCCGTGAGTCCCTGACTAAGCATGCAAAGCACCACTGGAACTGCACTTCTTGTCCACATATTTCTGCCTGGACAAGCAGGCCTTACGCTGACCATGTCGCATGATTTATATGGCGAATATTTTTGAAACAGTAATGGTTAAATCACATTAATTCTGGAGCTCCAACGGCTGGCAAACGAGAATACAATGCGCACAAATGGAGACAAGTGTGTGGCCGCAAGATTGTGGCATCCGTTTGCAGTCATCCCACCATCGAGACCACAGATTAGCTAATTAGATGAATCTCTTAAGCAATAGCAGTACTAGTACGAAGTCTCATTGGCAATGTTTGTCAACAGCATGAATCAACATGTCATCTTTCGCATTGTTCTGAGTATTGAAGAACTTTATCTTTGGCCATTGGGCAGCAGGTATGAAGGCATCCCGGACCTTCAAGGCTGCTGCAGTAACTGGCCAAAGCTGTTCCATTGAGGGCCAAATGGATGTGCAGATCAATGACAACTCAGCATCCGCGACTTGCAACGGTGTATTTCAGGGTCCTGCTGCAACGATGTCCAGGGAGGGACGCCCCAGGGCGGCCTCATCGTCAGAAGGGAAGGCGAGGGAAGCCAGCGCGGCCTTCTCAGAGGTGGGCGGAGCAGAGCTGCCCAGAGCCACGTTCAGGCCCAGCCGGGGGACCATCGGCGGCTTCTGGCAAGGAGGCGCCTGCAGCAATGTAAGCCAAGTTTCAGCGTCCCACCAGATATTGTATGAGAGCTGCACCCTTCCCAGTCATTCCACTCTGCCTGACGCATTGCTCAGCTCCACTCCACACCCTGCACGAACCACTGCTTGGCTGCGAACATGCAGCCCATGTCAAGCAATGCTCTTCTACTCATTGCAATCAGTACATGCTGCACCCTGCCCGGAGGCAAGGTGTCTGGTCCTGTATTTGAAATTTGGAGAAGCTGTGCTGATCCTGTATTATGCAGACCTCTTTCAATTCTGCGACCGCCTCATGGTGACCCCAAGGCTGGCTTACAGTCACACCCTGCGATCAAAATTTTCAAGATGATGAATAAATAGAACTACAGGCGTCACCTTGGCGGGTTTGGTGAAGACGAGGGAGTTGGCCTCCACGGTGTAGGAGTTCGGGGGCGTTCCTGCCTTGGCTTCCGGCTCCTTCTCCGGCTGCCGCAGCGGCGGCAGCGCGGCCGGCTCGGCAACCTGCAGACCCACTCCATGCAATCAGCCCTTCTCTTCAATCTGCCTTTCAAGCGCATCCAACTTTATTATCGACTTCGCCTCTGTAAAAATAAGTGGTGGAGAATTGAACGGCAGCAAGGAACGTACTATTGGTCCAAGCTAGAGATCATGCTTGGACCCACGCAGCCATTCAATCTGAATTCGGCCTGCATCGAGGAGGATACTGCGCTTGAAAATGCAGCAGCCCCTGACTCTGCAGCGCTTGATGGCTGGGGCAGTTGCACATAGACCTCAAAGAGGAGGTCTGTGTGTGTTGGTGAAGGGACCCAGAATGCACAGAAGAAGGGCAATGGGGTAAGGGAGGGGGGCACGGACCGAGGGGTCCGTGTTGAAGAGGCGCGGAGTGAGAGTGGCAAGGTTGCTGGGCAGCGAGAAGCGGGGGGTCAGCGTTGACTCCCTGGGCGTGTTCTGGATGCTGCGCAGGACAGTTGCGCTCCTGCAGACAAGCAGAGGTGTCATAAGTGCGCTTTAATATGTGGCTTTTAAATGGCCCCTTGGCAAGCATATCTTCGCTCTTGCCATGATGGGGGGTTCCAAAAGCAAATTGCTACCAGCCATGTGCTGCAGTACTCCCTGCACACATGCCCTGTGCTCCTGAAGCATTGACTGACATTGCATGTTGAAGGCACCTGTCGAGGTGGGCGTCGTTGCGCAGGGAGCCTGCGCTGATGAGCTGCGCCATCTGCTCAGAAGAGCCGCACACCAGCCTCATCTGCACAGGAGCAAATCCCGCTGTTAGTCACATGCCTCCTTGGCTGGTTCCCACTAGGATATGAACGAGTCATTTGGGAATATGTGTATTCCAGAAGCTGGTCAGGAGCTGAAAATTGACTGGAATGTCAAGGACACCGCAGGGTGGGAAAAGAGGCACTTACAGACTCGCTCCAGCCGGGCGCGGCAGCCACTGAGGAGGTAGACTCCGTTCGCCTAAAGCACAAACACCCTGCTCAGGCCAATGTTACTTTTCCAAGGTGCTCGCTGAGCGCTTATGCTACAGATTAAAGACAGATACTTTATCAGGATAATTATTGTCCATGTGTGCAAAGGACGGTAAAGTCTTTGTGGCTTTTTGGGACATGCAAAGGTCTGCTGCTGTTCTGCTTGGCAGGTTTTCGCTGGCATTCAAATGTAAGCTAGCACTGCCTAGTGCGAAGCTGCTGGATGTCCCAGCATATCTGTGTGAAGATCGAGATACTTCAGCCATAAGAATCGGTAGGACTAGGTACCTGGAGGTGAGTGTCAGCTGGTCAACTGTGCACTCCACATCTATGCCCATGTCCCTCAGATCGTCCAGGAAGCCATCAGCATCAATCTCGCCAGCCGTGAAACGCTCTAGTGTCTCGGCAATGTCCCTGCATTTTTGGTACATGTATCAGATATTATGCATTTTTCCTGGCAGAGTACAGTCTGCAGAACAGAGTGCAAAGGGCATTGTTGCAAATTTGAAAAGGCTAAATATGCAGAGTGATGGTTAGTGGATTACCTTCGCAATTCAGCCTCTGCCTCTGCAGCCTTTTCTGCCTCCTTCATGCTCTCAATCTTGAGGTTTTCCAGCTGCGCAGACACACACCCATACCTCACAGTCTTACAGCAGTCTGCCTGCGGATTTAGGCCTGCAGAGCTTCCGTTCTGACATGCATGGATTCATAGAATTTTTGTATGAATTTGCATGAGGTGCCACAGTAGGCGTCAGTCAATACCTGGTGCTGGATGCCTCCTTTTTCAGCCAGTAGGGATTCTGCACTTTGGGCCAAGGCCTCTGCTCTGCTTCTGAGAGCATCATTTTCCCTCCTGAGCGCCTCACCCTGCAACTCCAGCTCCTCCTTTTGCTCTGAAAGCTCCCCTGCCTGCTGCTGCAGGACCTCATTCTTGACAATTTCTGCTGCGTGCTCTTCTTTCTCCTTGTCCAACTCCTTTCGGAGCGCCTGTAGGTGGCACATCAGGAATCCTCATGCTGGGCTTTGAGCCGTACGCTGCTCAAATGTCGAAGGCATGTCCGCTTTCAAAAGTTGCAGTAAGAGAGTATGTCTCAAGATGTGAAGAATTTGGTGCGGATACCAGAGCTGGCAGCGGCATCTGTGACATGATATACAAGCAGACTACGCAAGAACATGTGCAGGCAGAGCCGATGTCCACATGCACACAATAATTTTTGGGCCAGCGCTTGAAAGCGAGGACATGCCAGTGTCCAGTCTTTTGAAAAAAGGCAACCTCTGACAAGTACTTCGATGGCTGGAAATCGCCAGATACACATTGTCTCATGATGAGACACTTTATCCAGATCTTGGCGCTATGCGTGCCTGCAGAATATCTTTCAATTGCTTTTCCCTCTCTCGCAGGGCTTGGGTGTTCTCGTCGCCATGAGACCTCGATGCAAGGCGTTTGATCTCTAAAGCGGCACCAGCGCCAAGGATCAACAGAATGGGAATCATATCGTGCGGCCTATGAAGCTCAAAGGGACTTTCAAGGTGCCCGAGATGCCGGCGTTGCGTTCCGAGCAGGCCAGGCTTTCGCACAAGCAACGTAAATCCCCGCTGCCCTGGTTGTATGGATCTTTTCAGGGGATCAGTGGTTTTGTCACAAAGACACAAGATGTGATTGGCCCATTCTGCACAAGCAATTCAAATTCATTCCAGCATGGCAGGTGACCTTGAGCCAATCTTGGCAATATCCAAGCCTTGGCTGCCCTCCTTCCTGCTGATGTCAACGCCTACCAGGTGTCCTCCAGCAATTCTTGTGAAACATCTGGTAATCTCCAGGTGCATCTAGCCACAGCATCTGTAGGTGGATGCAGCAATGCACACGCACCCGTTGCGGCTGAGCGCGCTGTAGCTAGCTAGGGTGACCTGCAGGAATGCTGGCATCCTGCTGGAGCAGCAAACTTCTCACTGGAAGGTCCTCAATGTTGCTCGCCAAGCATGAGATTTGAGGAGGCAATGTCAGTCAGTCAGTCAGTCGGTTAATGTGAAGGCCATGGAATGATCGTGCAAGCTGACTGGACAGCAGCTTCCTCTGGGACGGAAGCTGATTTTCGCTTATTGCCTCTTAACGTAAGCCACTTCCGGAAACAAGGTCTCATTTGTAAGCGGTACGAATTTGTTCAAATATCTTCGCATAAAACAAGGATCCAACCTCCATCATCATCTGGTAGGCAATTGGCTTCCGGATCAACACTGGCTTTGGGTATGAAGCAGAGTGTTTTCAGAAATGTACTACCTCCCAGTAGTAACAGATGCAGGGGGCAGCGCATGAAGGTGCAGGCAGTCGTGCAAGAACCGCCTAAGAAGGATGTCAGGAAGCCGCGTTCGGAAAATGTTGGACTAGATCAAACAGGCGCATTCTTCGTCGACCATACATGCATCGGTGCGCTCAACCTTGGCCAATTGCTTTCGATCATAGTTTGTCGCAGAGTTGGCAGTTCAAGATTCGGTTTTAAAAAGCTACAAGCAAACGCTTTGGCAATTTTCAGGCCCTCCAAAGGTTCAACGATGTGCAAGTCATCGACTGACGGACATTTAAACCGAAATGTACTCTTCTGTGGCTCATTTATTTTCATGACTCATGTCTGCAGATTGCGATACGTGCCGTTACATGGCGCCGGACTTCTTCAAGCGAAAGAACAGCCAGTCAGCAGTGCTAGCTCAGCCAGAGACGAAAGAGCAGCGCCTCCAGGCTTTCCAAGCCCTCCTCTCCTGTCCCACGTATGCTCATGGCCAGCTAACTTAGCTTCTGCGCCTGTACTGAAAACGTTCTAGAATGGACCGTTTATTTCATTTGTTTTGTTATTCCTGATATCTGCTGAGAAGCCCACCTTGCCAAGCTTGCAAAGTCCAGGCAGTCCAACACTTGCAAATCCTACTCCTCTATTTCCAAAAAACCCTCACCCCTCCCAGCAACCATCATCAAATTGTAATTACAAATTTAAATGCGGCGCAGGTACTCGATCCACGTTGCTGACAAGGACCGGGAGGCCCAGCAGGAGGCGGAGGAGAGCTTCCCCCGCAACGTTTACGGACTGGACAACGTGTTCCACTGCGGATATCACAGCGAGCTGTCCTTCGGCTGCGCCAGCTACCTGGTGACCAGGCCCGAAGGGAACGTCCTCGTAGACGTGCCCCGCTTCGTGCCCAAGCTGCTCAAGCGCATCCAGGTGCGCACCGCATGACTAGGCATCGGAAGTTTGAGGGAGATGGTGAAGGAGACAACGGTCCTGGACTTGGATATGCGATGCTGTGAGGCAGTACCGACCCAGAGCTGTGTCTGCCACTCCAGCCAGCTTGTCATACAGCATGGCTCGTCCATGCTGGTCTTTTACAGATCCCTCCATATTTGAGCACCTCATGATGAAGACAACTTTGAAGGAGTGCCATAATGATAGTGAGGATCTTGGGAGCGCAGGCGATGGGTGGCGCCAAGTACATCTTCCTGACGCATCGAGATGACGTGGCGGAGCACGCCAAGTGGGCCAAGGCGCTCGGTGCGGAGCGCATCATGCATGTCGGGGAGACCAACGCGCAGCAGGGCACAGAGTGAGTCACCTCCGGCCATAATGGGGCTTCTCACGGTCGATTGCATGCATCTTGGCACTGGCATAAATGAGCTGAATCCCACCAGCATGCACAGTGGTCATCCTGGCATTCAGATTCAGAGCAAACTCACTTGACATGTCTGACTCTGCAGGATAGGATGTGTAATTCCTCACATGCTTGTTACCAAATGCCTGACACCAGTAGATTGGGCGAGCAGTGTAGGCGTGTTGAGGACCTGTGTTGTGTGTATCTATCTGCGCAGCCAAGTGGAGGTAAAGCTGGAGGGAGAGGGGCCCTGGCCGCTGCCGGATGGCAGCAATGACATGCAGATTGTGCTGACTCCAGGGCACACCGAGCACCACTGCTGCCTCGTCTATGAGGCGCAAAAGGTAAATCGATTGTGCTACCCTTCACGATGCATGCCCATTCCTGTCTGCATTTGGCAGAAGGCCACGGAAATGAAGGAACTACCACTAGCCATTTGAGGGCCTCAAGGAACCTGCTGGGGCATGAGGTATTTTGAAGGTGTTCAAATATCCAGATCGCTGTGCTTTGTCATGAAAAGCACAGTCTGATGACATGCATGACACAGAGCAGGTTGTGGGTAGCCACGCACCAGCCGGAGGGATAACTGAAGAGCAGCAGCAGATTTGCTCCCATCTGCACAAAAGCAGCACTTGATGTGAGTCACTAATCAGTAAATCTTGTTTGTTAGGTGTTGTTCTCTGGAGATCACCTGGCAACGGATTCTGTGGGTGAGTGGACCACTGCCACGTCACCAGACAACGGCAAGCTGGGCATCACACGGTGAGGTCCCATATTTCGCTTGTGAGCAGTTGCTGCGTGCAGTTGAACCCTTTCCATTTGCTATGACTTGACCACAGGCATGCATTTGCCTCCGAGGTGTCCTCATGGGTGGTGAGGTAATACTTTGGAAGTCCGCTTGTCCTTCCTTGGCTGATATGCTCGGCGCCTTGTATGGCACATTCCAGTTGTTGATCGAGGTGCATTGCATGCATGCAGGCGGTTCAACTGGTGGCAGGTCGGCAAGCAGGTGGAGAGCTGCGAGAAGCTGGCGGCCTACGACTGGCTGCATGTGCTGCCCGGCCACGGCCGCCCCGGCAGCGTCGCCGACGCAGCCGACCGGAAGCACGAGATCCAGCTGCTGGTTGAACGCGAAACTGCGCGCGGCCTGGGTCACCTGGAGTTTGACCACAGCGGCATCATGCCCGAATGAAATTTACCAAGACAAGATGCAAGACATTGATTGCAGATGCAATGAGACAGCTCAAGAAGGCCGCGTCAGATTCGCGGCGGGATATCATTGTGATTTGACAAGTGGAGAAGCAGCCCTGATTACCCCTGAAATGAATATGGTATCTGACATACGAAGATTTTCTGTACCTGGCGGGAGATTGCGGCGTCAGGCAATTTTCAGCATTACGTATTGGTGAATGCTTCTTGTCATGCTTTTATTTCAATGCATTTAGAGCAGGTTCATTGCTGTTGAGTTTTCATTTCATATTGTGCAAGCTGTTGTCCTGGTTGCATGCGCGAGAAGACTCTGTGAGATTCGAGGCCCTAGGGCCATTGCCATGAATGAAGTAGGCTGCATTGGGGCCAAATTATGGGTGTAGTTTTTTGTGTCGACTTGGGCCAGATCTAGATGGCGTACTCCGTCCAAGGAATGCAGTCGCTTGCGCATCATGTTGCTAAGGAACAGTGTACAAGCGTCCGATGAGTATCTGATCAGACAGAAACGATACTTGCTGATTTGGCCGCATCTTCCAAGATTCTTCAAAGTAGTGATAAGCTGTTGCAAGGATAATACTCTGATCCTGACACTGGATCAGGACTGCAGCTGCATGCATTGCAGTGAACCTGCTCCATATTTGGTAGCAGCTGCGCAGTTTTTTTTTTCTTTTTCTTACAACTTATGATGACTTGAATGTGATGGCAAGTGACAGGGCAAGGGAGTAGGAACAGGCGTCTTGGGTGGGTTTGGTGCACCACGTGGTGCTATGCCTAGAGGTTTCAGAGTGCCAGATTTTATGAGGCTTGTCAGTCATGAGGAAGTGCATATGGCCCCTGTCTTTCTCTATACATAGGTCTGCCAGACACTTGGTAACAGATCATGAGTATCTTGACCTAATGTCATGTAACTGAACCGTCTGCCACGGTGTGCAATTTCTGTACCACCATTGCCAATTCAGGACATCATTTAAATTTGCACTGTTCTCTCTCCAGCGGCCATATCTGTGCAGTCAGAGACTAGAGACCTTGCTACTGACACATGCATTAGGTGGGCGCTTCAAGGAATGCCTCAGATCCACGCACTCCACCCCTCATACATCTGCGCCAGCTTATCAAGGCTGGTGGCTTCCTCGATCAGCACAGACACCTGCTCCGAGACACTGAGCGGCCGATTGCTGAGATCACCTCCCTGGCCCTCATCTCCCCCTGCTGCCCCATGAAGCCGGTGTCCCTGGGCAGCGCCCTGCTGCCCAAAATGCTGCCCTCCTCGGCCCGTCAGCTTGTCCATGAAGCGATCATAGATGGCGGCCGCCTGCGCCTGCCGCGCCGTGCTGCGGCCGCCGTGCTCCCGCCGTGTGCCGGCATGTGCGTCACGTGCAGCACCCGGTTGCTGCAGCGCCTGGACGCCTGCAGTGGCCGCCTCTGCCACGGACAGCAGCACCGACTGCAGGCGCTCTGCGGCTGTTGCTGCCTCCAATGCCACCGCCACCTGCAACAATAAGCAGCACACCCCATCATTAAGTATCTGCTGCATTGATTGTTGTTGCCATGCACAAAATAACACATCGAATATGCACGGCGCCCAAGCCGAAGCATGTCCAATGTCCTCATAAAGCAGGAGAAACGTCCTGTTGTATGAGGTTCTTCCATATGAAGATATTCTCACACAAGCATGATTTATTCTCAGCTCCTTCTAAGATGAGGAAGTTTTGGAAATAGGAACGAGGAGAATGAGCTGGAAAAGGGGTCCGGGACGGCAAAGACAGTACCTGCGCCTCTGCAGTGGCGGCGTGCGGTCGCGCAGCTGCAACCAGGGAGGCCGCGCGTCCGGCGGCCGACGGCTGCTCGGGCGGCTGCCGCAGCGCCTGCATCAGCGGCAGCAGCGCCGCGGACAGAGCCGGCCGGGCGGCTGTGATGCTCCGGTGGTGCTGCAATGCCTCCCGAGCCAAGTCGCGCACTGCGTCCTCTGCAGTGACCCCCTGTTTCATGCATGGCATATTACATCTAAAAAGTTTGAAAGAATGTCTCTTTTGAAGCCAAATCCTTGCCCTTGTCAGTTGTGTGCCTTTGCCCGAGATACAAATCAGCTCCGAATATTATAATGAGACCAGGGAGACTCGGCGCAAGCTTGACCAGATGCATGGCTGCCAAGTAAATCGCTGCTGGGTATGCAAGCCCAGCAACCGAAGTCCTTATTGTCTCCAATTCGATGTGTGGGCTGAACACATACAAGAACATGCATTGCTCGACTTGCATGCGCAGCAATAATCCCGGAAAACAAAGATCTCAAGAAACTCACACCTGTCCGGCCAAGTGCTTGAGGTCATGGACGATGAAGTCCATGCGTCGCAGCGGGGCGCGCTCCAGGGCCGTCAGCGCAGCCTCGCATGCGTTGCCGGCCGCAGCGCTGTGCTCCAAAAGAGGCGCTGCCAATGAGGCGAAAGCGGCGCTCGCTTCGCGCTCTGCATGCGCGGCCGCCTCGAGAGCTGGCGCCGTCACTGCCAGCTCAGCGTCCAGGGCCGCCAGCTCATCACGCGCGATGTGCGCCTGCCGCAGGGTGACATCAGCACCCATCAGCCTTACTCTCCACGCATCTTGCGATCAATTCTGTTACAGGTCGGCAAACACCGAGGCAAAGGCCTTGGGGCATCCACGCAGGGCGTCTGCAGCTACGTCTGCGGGGCCTACAAAGTCTGCAGCCCAGTGCTGCGATACCTTCTTTATCACCCTTGCTGTGGATTAGTGTGACGGTTCAAAACTGGTGGGGGCATGGGCAGATGATGCCAGACATTTGAGAAGGTAGATTTCTTTGGATGGGGTAATTGCTGAGCAAGTCTGGATCACCTCGCTGACTGCGGCTACGCAGGCGGTGCAGAGCAGCTGCAGCTGCTGCATGAGCGGGCGGTAGCCCTCGCACCCGCCCATCGCGCCCGATGCGCCAGCCCACGCCTTCCCCTCCCTGCGCACCATTCACCCAATCAGCCCATGCCAAAGAAACACACACCACTGTAGCCACAGGCCACCACCCATCACAGCCAGCTCCCCCTCTACACTTTCACGACGCAGTACGGTGTCGCCCCACCAATGTTTGCATGCATTCTTGGCCAGCAAAAGGAGTTGTTCCCGTTGATTTCACCGAGAGTAGGATGGTGAAATGGGCTCTGCACCACGAGTGCATGCGTGCATGCCTGCTTAGCCGAAGAGGGGGGCCCCCATTTATCGAGAGCAAGACGGCGATGCATGTCATTGGGCACTAAACTCACCTGGACAGCTCCAGCTGTAGCACCGCCTGCCCTAGGCGCATGAGGCTGGCGGCCTGGTCGCCCGCAATGGTCAGCCACTGCCGCCGCAGCTCCAAAAAGTGGCTCAGGTGTGCCGCCGCGCCCATCGCCGCCTCGCCCGGCGGAGAAACCGCCGCCTGCACCCGCAATAAGGTTTTTCACCACTCATACATCACACCATGAGGTCAGCTTTGGGTCACTTTGTTGTGTCATCTGTGCTGCTGTGCGGACGCTTCTGCTCGTGAGAGAAGCTCGCCTATCGCTTCAGCATCTCAACATTGGGCAAGCACCTGGGTCCAGCACTAATCTGGATGGATTGTATAAAGTTCTGCTCGTGAAATACACGCTGCAAGAACATGAAACATGGAGCACAGTCGAGGACCAGCTTTTGAACATCAGGTGACCAAAAGAGGGGGTGTTGGTGTGAGCAGGCGTGCCTGCAGCGCGGCTTCGGCGGCGGCGGCGTGGGCGGCCCAGGCGGCGAGGGCCTCGTCAGCGCCGGCCAGCGTGCGCAGCGCAGCATCCAGCGCCCCCAGCAGCTGCGACCGCCGGTGCCGCAGCGTCCACCCCTGCTGACCCTGCACTACACCGCAGACTTTCGAAGGCAAAATCAAGATACAACTGTGAGGCAATGTTATTTCACCATGGCTTCAATTCCCCGCAGAGCCCTATTTCAGGGCTCCATACAGACTTTGTAGAATACAAAACGTGAGACAATATGGTGTAAATGTGATTTCTAACGATTCTCAGCTTTCCTGCACGCTCTGACCCTCCAAATGATAATTCACACTGTCCGCACTGCAAGTCGCACCACTACACCGAAGCACGGCAAGCAATGTATATTTATCAAGATGCACCACAGACTGCATACTGGCTGCTGACCCCTGTTGCTTGACATTCCAAAGGAGGCCTACCTGAGGAGCCACTTCGATGGGTGGGCCCAGTACTCCAGCAGCTGCTAGGTCAGGCTCGTGCGCCCACTCGTACAGAGCAATTGCAGCCGCATTTGCAGCGCGCTGGCCTTCAGCCTGCAGGCATCACAAGGTGACTCTGTACACAGCCGCATGCACATAACTCTTTCCTTTATGTTAAGATCAAATCCAGAGAAAGGAGATAGGTTCATGGATGTGCAATTTCTCACCTGTTGCAGAGCAGCGAGCACAGCGCTCTTCTGCAGCTCAGAGGTTGCATGCGCGCCAGACGCCTCCACGCAAGCCTTCATGAGACCCAGAAGCTCTGCTCCCTCTGCAGTCAGCTCCTGCATGGCAGCTGATCTCTGCCGCTCCAGTCTAGCCGAGGCCATCTCTGCTGCTACTACACCAACAGCAGCCTGCTCGTCATCAGTGCTGCGCTCATCAGCTTGCAGCGCTTCAAGGCTCTGCTGTGACGAGCTGGCAGAGCCTGCATCGCTGTCCGTGCTGGACATCTGCTGGCTGTCAGACTCCAGAGGCTCATCCGCGCCCTCGAACCCTCCGTCAAATCCCATGAAGGGCTCCAGCTCCAGGGGTGTCATTGCTCTGTCCTGCCCTGACTCCACGCCCGGGCCCGGTCCAGGGGGCGTTCCCTGCTGCTCCATGCTGGACTCCAGGGCTCCCTCGGCCCCGCCTGCCTCCTCGTCAAAGTCCAAAAAGGGCTGGAGGAATGGCTCCGTCGCCTCTGCCCTCAAACTCTCCGCTTGCCCTTCATTTGCTGCACCGCCCCACGCCTCCACCTCCCCAGCCTCTGAAGGGAGCTGCTGCTGCATGGCTGCTTCATCCAGCCAGTCTAGCCCCTCTGCATCTTCCTCGTCCACTGATGGCCCCTCCTGCTCTAGCCTGTCTAGCTCCTGGTCCGCAGACTCCAGCAGAGGGTCTGCCTCCAGCAGTGCGGCATCCAGCTGACTCCCACTCAACCCCTCAGACGACGCGGGAATCACTAGGCCGCCTGAGGGGAGTGGCTTGGCTGCGCTGTGGTGCATGCATGCGATCACTGCAGATGTGCAGCGCAGCATGAGGTCTCCCAGGGCGGTGGCAAGGGTGCTCTGCAGCCGGGGCAGCACTGGAGGCTGCTCCTGTGCTGCTGTGACACTGTGTGGCTCAGAGTGGGTGGACTCCTGGGAAGGAGTGTGTGGGAGTGCTGCATGCCCGATGGTAGGGAGAGGCGGGCCAGGCTGCTCGAAGCAGGATCGCAGGAGATCGTCCATGAGTCTGACAGAAAAGACTGCCGCCTGCCAGCCCTTGAGATCAGACAGCAGGCTGGCCTCATCCTGCACGTCACCATGCATCTCAAATGTAACTGGAAAACCAGAGCTGTGCAAGTAGATCACTGATGCAAGGAATGCGTTCAGCATCTCTGCTCCCCACACGTGTACTTCTTGGGAGACGCTGAATAGAATCCCCAGGTCATGTTCAGTATCTCCTGAGCAACACACGTGCAGGGAGCACATACAATTGGTACCCCCTCAGATGTGGTAAAAATGACATCTGAGATGTAGACTAGCAGAAGCCTGGCAAACAGGAACAGTTCCTACCTGTCTGCTACTGTCTCCATCAAGGAACAAGTCGCGCAGGGATCTGTAGAGGTGCCCAAAGGCAGGCAGAATGGGAGACTGGGCAGCCAGAGCTTGGTGGAGCCCAAACATTGCCTCAAGCTGGTCCACGCATGCAGCTGCCCTCTGCTGGAGGCCCTCAATGTCCATTGCGAGGGCCTGCACGCTGACGTCAACTTCCTGCTCCTGTCCACCCTGCAGGCATTGCCCATTTCTTTTGAAGTCTGACCAGAGGCTGTCCAGTGTCTGACCAGTGTCAGAGTCTGATCAGTGTCCAGAGTCATGCATGTATGAGTATAGGCGGTTACATTTGACTGAACTGCCCAAGGATGGAACATCAGAGGTCACAAGCTTGAGGGCGCATGGTGTATTTCCCTCTTCAAGGGTCACGGTTGATTGGAGGTGCGTGCCTGTTCCTGCGTGACAGAGGTGCTAGGAGCTCCCTCCCGCGGCTGGTGAGCCAAGTGACGGGCCTCATGCAAGATGCTCTCTACTGCTTGCCTCAACCTGTTGATTGCTGCAGCATCCTGCATATCCCCACACACTCATGCATTTCAATGCCGACCTTGGGAAGGGTGGTAGCAATCCTGTGACCCTGTCATCAGCTAGACACAGTGGTGAGACTGATCAACTAAGTAGATACAGAAGACACTGGTAGGGTACATATGTTGGGTTCACCTTGAGCATTGCAGCATTTGGCCCTGCCGCAGCGCAGCCCACCAGAGCAGGCGCGACCAGAAGGTCGAAGCTAGCTTGAGCCTGAGCCGCGCAGGTGACCCTTGCAATCAAGGCGTGCAGCAGAGACTCGTCACCTCCTGCTTGCAGTATATCATGCGTCAGAAAATCTAGTCATGCACTTTCCTTATCTCTCCTCTTCCAAGCAGATCGATTCAACAAAAGAATAAAGCAGGTAGCGAAGTGGATTTTACCAAGAGAAGCTGCTGGCTGAAGGAAGCCACCGGCCTCCTTTGCCACCTCTGAAATTCCCAGCACCAACTGCAGGAGTTGTTCCAATATTTTATGCCTTGACTGATCCTGTGCACAGAAAGTCAATGTGAAAACAATGTCCATTAGAGCAAAAACCATTAAATTGAAAACAATGGCAGTGCATTGCGCTGTATGAGGGTGGAGTTTTGTGCGTGCTCACGTGGATCCAGGAGAGTCGATCTTGCAGGGATTCAGCAAATGCTGGAGAAGCAGAGCTCAAACTGGCTGCACTTTCTTGCTGCAGCGCCTGCAGCAGCGCTGCCCTGGCCACCTCAGCAGTCTCCATCCCCTCGCTTGCCTTCTGACCCAGCTTCTCGCCCTCACCTGGACAGTTTGCCAATAACATCATAGTCAGCAAAATTAGTACCATTGAAATTCGTAGGAGACTTGATTATTTGAGGCTGCGCATCAGTCAGCGATGTCCATAAAGCTGAGAGGAGAACAAATGAGAGGTATTTGAGGAGTTTACATTGAGAGGCTGCTGTTGAAGAGAGTGTGGTCTCGGCAGCCACATGCAGTGCTCTGTAGCCCTTCACTGCATCATGCGGTGGTGAGAGGAGTGGCGCATGCTCCCATGCCAGCTGGAATGCTTCCTGCAACAAGTGTCCAAATTGATCATTGCCAGTGCATTCTGAGACAATAAATCTGGGTTGACACAGCCATGCTCATACAAGAGAAGCTATTGATGGAATAATCCATCTTTATCCAACAAAGTTTCACAACATGCAGTACGGAAAACAAATTCGAAAGTGTTGGATGGGGAGGCTGGCACCTCTGCTGCAGCTGGCGAGATGACACCTCCAAGGCTCCTGTCGCATGCGCCAATGGCAGCCACGAAACAGCCGTCCCACCTGGCATGGTGCGAGCTGGCAACATAGTCAGCCGACAGAACCTGCTGCAGCGCAGCTGCATACTCCTGCACGCACAACATCCATCATCATACACTCCAAACTCAACATGATGCAAGCATCACATGCATGCACCTCACTTGCTCTGCCATCCTTCTGTGCATCCCCGCCCTTATGATGGCCGTTCGGAGGTGCTTCTGCCGAATAACAGCCAAATTATGCCCAGCTAAACATTTGGCATAACAGAAAGGTCACAAACCTGCAGAGCGGCAGTGGCAGCAAGCATGGCTTGGTCACGGGCAGTGAGGAGTGCAGCCCCCTTCTCATCCACAGCCGCACACAGGCCCAGCAGATCCGGCGGGGGGCGGATCGCAGACCCCAGCGCAAGGGGAACGACAGCCCTCGACGCTGGGTTTCCCACAGGGCTCACCAGACCTGCACATGCACATGCCCTCCCTAATCATGAAGTACTTATCGACATGCATGGCAACATGCAGATGCATGCCACAAGCACAACTACATGATCACTTTCTGCCATGGCCATGGTCATCACAGGAGGCGAAGATACCATATCGTGACACTCAGGCAGCGCTAAGAGGTGTTCAGCAGAGGTACCAAAGGGCTGTGATGAGGAGCACAAAATCAAGGCAGCGCACCCAGGGGAGCACGGCTGGCGCTGGACAGCCAGTACTCTATTGGAAGGCTGAGCTCCTGGAGCGCGCTGCTGCGCAGCTTCTGCACCGTGTACGCATGCCGCTCCGCCCAACCCCTGTCCCAACACATGACCACACATTGTGTTCAGCACAACCTTGCGCATTAGGACATTTTCTTGCCACCTTTCCCCCATCAACTCACGGTTTTCAGAACAGAGCATCGTGCGAGTCAGACATTTAATGTGCTGACGAGGGGCTCCTGGTGTTCATTTGCATGCCAGCTGAGTTGTACAGATATGCGTCTGGAGAGCAAATGCTGGAGCTTCTTTGGAGAGAAAACGCTGGAGCTTCCTGCAATACCTGCACTCGCGCAAGCCCTGCTCCACGGCCGAGCGCAGGCTGCCGATGTCGCGCCGCATCTGACCTTCTGCCGCCTGTGCCCCGGCCAGCCGCTCGCGCGTTCCCTCCATCCGCGCCTGAGCCCCTGTCAGGGCTGCCTGCGCACAGCATCATAACACACCTCTATACGATTGAAGAGCCGAAAATGTCACAAACAAATACTTCTGGAATCAACCAAGACGACGAGGTCATTCGGCATGAGGGGTGTCTGAAGGCAGCCAGTGTTGCTCCTCAACGCCTTGCTTACAGGAGGGATTTTTCAATGCCTTGAGATACTCTCCATGATGGGCCTCCATGTGCTGGTTTGACACAAATCTTGCGTGGGGGCGAGGCGCTTGCAGAAACAAAATGTAATTTCCATTTTTTAGAAGTTGTCTGCACACACAGGATTAAAGTATACCTGGTGGAAGAGAGCCTGCTTATGGGCATGTTCTGCGGCCTGCAGCGCGGCAGCGGCCTTCTTGAAGAGCGGGCTCCACCGCTGCAGAACCTCCCCGGCTGCCATGAGAGCCTGAGCCAATGTGCTGAAGTGGGGCAGCAGCAGCGGTCCGGCCTCTCCGATGCGCAGGCTGACAAGTTTCAGAGTCACCGCCAGGTCAGCCTCCTGCGCATGACAACAAAACCTCAGCACTTGTCCATGCAGCCTCATAATATTTTGTAAATGCTGCTTCAAACACTAGGTGCAATATTGCCATTTTACACATAATTGAACACCTCCAGGCGTCCATGCAAGTAGTTGGGTCAGTTGGGGGAAGAACAAGCTGTTATTCAAAGAGAAAATTTTGTGAAAGTATCATGCTGGGAGCTTGCCTTGTGCATGACTGACATGTGGTGGCCGGAGGACAGGTCAACGGATGAGTCATCGAGGACTGAGAGCAGAACGGTGCTGAGCGCGCTCTCAGATGCGCGCAGGGCTGCCAGCGTTGCTTCTGCCCCCAGACGGAATGTACCCTCAACCCCTGTCACTCCCAGCGCTGCCTGCAGCAGGAATCAGCCATGCAAGGTTAGGTAACTGACAGACTCTCGCTGACAGCGTATCGCCAGATGCAACGATGCCCCTTGTCATGATACAAGCCTGCAAGATACTGTCAATTGGAGCTCTTAGACGCATGGTTATTATCTGCGGTTTGCCAGAACGAGAAGCACGGGTTGCACGGGTTGCATTGTAAAATGCAAGGTGCATACAAACTCGTCAATTTCAGTATTTTGGAGGTGGGAAGAGGGGCGGACCTGCATGGATGGAGTCAGCCGGAAGGGCACAATCTCCGGCACGCGCAGCTGCCGGCCGCGATCAAAGACCACATTGTAGTCGATGTGGACCAGCTCGCCAGTGCGGTTGTCCAGGAGAATATTGTCCAGGTGGCGGTCTCCAAGCCCCATCAGCCAGCCAACCTGCACAGTATTGCTTTTTACCTCAACTCTTAGGGACATGAACGTGACCGTGTACTACATCATTTAGAATTCATTGTGTGAGGACAGTCCACAATTAAGTTTCCGATTGGACCCTGTGCCACATTTCTCAGCCACGAATGCAATGTTTGACACTGCTCAGATGCGCAAATTATACTGTTCTTCTGTGCTGTACGTAGCCGAATGCACACAATATGGTCCAGCCAGCTGTCATGTCAGTGCCTGTTGTGCTCCGGTGACAATTATGTAAAGCTAAATTATTTGGAATGCGCAGCAACGTGCCCAGCTCACCATGCTCATGACAGCGGCCGACCGCGCATGTGCTTGCTGGCGAGCACACCAGTCCCCCGGCCCGGCAGCGCCGGCGAGGATCTCGCGCGATATCATCCTCTTGGGTGCGTTGCGCATCAAATCCCTCACCACCTGCTTGACCACCCCCGGAGGCCACTCCTTCCTTGGGGCCTGCGGGTCAATGCCCGCTGCCTGCGAATACAAACATACCCTATAAATCAAAGAGGAACCCGTGGTCAATCTCTCCTGATAGAGGCATCGAATGGAAAAGTCTCCGGAGAGTTACAGGGGAGTCTTATGGGCAAGGGGATAGGTATTGCACCTTCAGGGCAGGTAGCAAGCGGCTGTAGAAAGCTTCAGTTGGCGTGGGCAGCTTAGAGGCTGGCTGCACGTTGTCTGCCCTCGTTGATGGCTCAGCAGTTGCATGAGAGGGATCTGCAAAATCAAATATAAATTTCAGGGGGTGCAGAGTAAGAGCAACAGGCGTACGTGTCCTGCATGCTCAGCTACATTCCATGATATTGACTGCCTACACATGAGGAATGCAGAGAAGTATCCAATGGCCGTGTAAACCTCAATTTGCAGAACATTATGCACTCACTAGTGCACGTCACTAGTGCATAGTATTGGTCAATACAATACCTGCAGCTGCAGCCATGGAGTGGCGCAGGGAATTCTGGTAGAGGCCAAACAGGGGAACTGTGTGCTCCACCCACTCAATCAACCCAGTGCGCGGCCCCAGGGGGATGACCCCAAAGGTGCGCGCATGCAGCTGCCGGGAAGCTGACACGCTGCAGCCTCGCAGGACGGCGTTTGAGCAGCGCAGCAGCTGCATCAGCCTCTCATCCAAGCGCAGCTCCTCCCGGCCCTGCAATGTTATGATGCTTATATTATTCATATTTTAATCTTCCCGAGACATACAGAGGCAATTCTCCAGAGCGAATAGGTGTCATACTGCAGCATGCATGTATCAAGCGTGAAAGGTTTCATGCAAATCAGAAGAAAGGATCTCAGCAGCAACACACATGCTTTGCACGGTCTCAGGCAGCTGTGCCGGCGCTAAAGCAGGCACAGTGTCCCAAAACAAAGGTGAAGAGCTGAGCCACAAAACAAAAGAATAGCAACTACTAAAAAATAGAGGGGGAATATGAGTCACCTTGAGAAGGAAGGAGTAGCGTGCGCCGTCGCTGCCGCGGAACCACAGGCGCTTGGGCCGCGTCTTGGTGCCCAGGATCTCGACCCGCTCATCCACGCTGACAAGGATCGGGGAAGCATTATCAGCGAGATGCGCTGAGTGGGCGGCTACATGCTGTCCTGGAATGGGTAGCACTGAGGCTGACAGTGCCGCCAGGCGTGGTGAGATGTCCGCTAGCTTGACCGAAGACACCCTGTGAATTGACAGCAAGTTCCTCAGTCACAAGGCCCAAGTAATCCCTCACTGTCAAATTCCCCTTGGCCATTGCACCAACATGACCCAGATCGCCAACATGTTCTCTGACATATTCAGAGACCTAAATAAGGAATAGGCTGGATAAGAGCAGCTTTGCCCTGAAGCTTTCGACAGGGTCATTGGCACAGGGTAGCAGTGCAGCAGATTTCGCATCGAGAAATCAAGGGGATCGGATGAGTCACCTGCAGCGCCGTTCAATGCTGCCGGCCAGCGCATGCAGGGGCTCTAGGAGGTTTGCCGCCGGACGGCTGCCGGCGTTAAACAGCGGCGGGCCGGCGCCGCGGAAGGCCGCGATCGCGTCCGTGAGGGCCGCCGAGAAGCTGGCGTGGAATGCGCGCTCGTGAGGAGTCTGCGGCTCACGGCTGATTGTTGCCGCTGCCGTCTGGTCCAGCATCAGCACTGCTGGCGCCATCATGTCAGCATACCTGCTCCGCACAGTACCCATTTAGCCTCACAGATGCACCCATGCTCCATACCTATTGTAACCTCTTTCTGATTCACATCGTCAGCAAACATTGGGTTATACCTTGCTCCGTGTCTCTACTGTATCAGACTTTGTGAATCTGAAGCTTGCTAGGAAATTGCAGATGGAGCAACGCTGAGCCATATGACGCACATGTCTCTGATCGCATGCAAGCCCTTGCATGCATGTATAGAAGCATAGTTGCATGAGCTATTATCCCAAGGTGCATGACAGACACGCTTTATTTGACAGCAGATGGAAGGCAAGAAACTTGCCTCTTCGCCATCCTTTCGCTGATGTCGGCTTGGGGGTCCTGCACGGCTTGCATGTGGGCGGTCTCGCGCTTCAAAGCCCCCAGCCGTCGCTCCACCTCAGCCTATAAGAAATACACCTCATCTTTAGTCATCAAGCAAGGGCTGAAAGTATGACTCACACTGACAGCAATTTGATGAAAAACACCCAGCAGTGAAGATGCTGTGTGCGAAAGGCAGACATTAGGCTGCAATTAAGGCACCATTTTAGACGAATATTTGGCGCGTCAATGAGCAGAGCGCACCTGCACTTCCTGCAGGGTGTGCAACCATTGCTCGTCCCACAGGCTGGCAACTCGCGCCAGCTCATCCACAAACATGCTCGCCTGATCAAGCGCTCCCGGACTGCGCTGCCTCAACAGCTCCAGCACCCTCTGCGCCTCTGCACCCGAGCCCCTCTCACCTGCTCAAGGACACGTCATAATCTGTCTTAGCGCAGCTGTAGGACACTGGCATGACATATGAACTTCGTTTTTAAGATTTATTTCGTGCTTTCTGACAGCATTATCTGTGGGAAGGATGTACCAGAGCGGCGGAGGGTTGCCAGGGCTGGGTAGATGACAGCTGAGGGCGAGATGGACTCCAGCCTGATCAAAATGCCAGACACTGACGCTCTCACGGCTTCCTGCAGAGGTCATGCAACAAAGCGTGACTTCGTGGCCGAGGTCAAGCTGACTCTTGTACAGGCACCATTATTTCAACACACATGTGTGCAAGCGCTGAACGTACATTTCAAATTGCTCTGAATAGACTTGATGTGCTGCATTTAGATCCATCAGAGAAGTCTGAAGAGTAAGCCCATACACTTGCGATGTTGTGTGGCTAAACAGACCTTTGGGTGGCCCAGGTAAGAGAACAGCTGTGGCGTGACAGCGTGCCACAGGCTGAAAGGGACGCAAGCAATGGCTCTGGCAATGGCCCCAACATGGTTCTGTGTCTCGCCCAGCAGATCTGCCTGCACCTGAAACAGCAAGAACGACATCGAATTATCGGCAACCGTGAACATGCTTTTCGGGACGTGCTCAACAAAATCTGGCCGGATATGGCGCGGAACGAAGTGACGGAGACATGATGGGCAAGTGGAAGAGCACCTGCAGAATGCGCAGGAGCGCAGCTATGTGATCTTCTGAGCAGCCTGACTGGCCGGCAGACAGCCCAGCACACTGGAGAGCTGCGCAGTATGCCTGCAAGGCTTCCACTGCATGCTTATCTGAGGCCGCTGCTACTCCTTCGCCAGCTGGCACTTGCCCGCCACTGTGTGCTGTGGCTGGCTCAAGCGAGTCCTGCAGCCCTGACTGACCCTCTGCTTCACTTCCCATGCTGGCACGCTGCGCATGCTGTGCAAAGATCCAGTCAGCGTAGGCCTCCCACGCTTTGCCCGCTATGACAGAGCCCCGCGGCGCGGCCGAGGCAGCAGCAGCAGCGTTCAAGCACTGCGCGCGGAAGGCCTGGTCTCCAGTTGCCTCGGCTGTTTGCAGTGGCTCTGCGGGGCCGCCAAAGATGTGCCGCGTGCCATCAGAAGTGACTGGATGTGCACGCTCGCGCAGTGCAGCGAGCTCAGCTGGTGGCAGCGTGACAGACCAGGATGCCAGACGCAGGTAGGTCTCCGCGCGCAAGGACCGCCCTGCATTGCGTCAACATTCATCCTTGTCATACGGTACATCTTCTATTACAATATTGTGATTAGCATCCACAGCAGGAAGCACACAACAGCATGCAATGCACCAATCTGCTGCATGCACTCGTGAGCGCCCACCTGCAATGTTGCGCTCTGTGCCCATTGCAGTCAGGCTCTGCGACAGTGCAGCAGCTTGGACAGTATGTGCCTCATCAGCTGCATCAGTGCCCAGCAGCAGCAACCGCTCCATCTGCACCCTCAGCATCATTTCCTGATGCATGCCCTCCTCTGTAGCCCGAGCCAATACCCCTGAACTCTCACTCCCCGACTGATTGCTGATCTGCTGCGCTGCCACCCTGTCGAGCAGGCGTGCAGCGACAGCTTCGTTGCCGCTGCGCCGCGCAGCCGCCGCAAGGTCCAGCAACAGGCAGCTGCTATGAAGCTGCTCTGAAGCCTCACCGCCGCCGCCGCCGGCGGCTGCTACGCGCAGGATGCGCTCTGCCTGAAGCCAAGGCCTGACGTCCGCTGCACGCCCGCCCGTCCCCAGCCTGGAGTTCTCCGCGCTGTCAATGCCCCCCATCTTGGTGGTGCCCAATCCCGTCAAATGCCGGCTCGGGCCTGCGGCGGCCTGTGCGAGCTGACTGCTGAGCTGGCGCAGCAGGCCCTGCCGGCTCCCGCCCTGCAGGCACGCCTCCACAGACTGGCACAGCAACGCGGCAAGCCAGCTGTCCGCCAGCAGAGGCGCGGTCGCCGCCATGCCTTCGCCGGCAACCAGTGCCAGCCGCGCGCACAGCCGCTGCTGCTCTGCCCTGACCTCCTCCAGGGCTGCTGCCAGTGCGCTGCTTTGGCCTGGCTGCGTGGGTGCTGGACCTTCTTGCGCACTGATCTGCACTTCTCCCCGGCTCCTTCGGCTGTCCCTGCCAAGGATCTTCACGCCAGCTCTGACGGGGGACGGCTGGTCCGATACTGCAGCCGGGGCAGCTGCATTTGCCAGAACCTCCGAGCGCACGGTGCCTGGGGGGTATCCAGTCTGCAAGGCCACCAAAGCCTTCAAGAGGACTGTGTCTGACAGCCCCGCGGATGCGGGCGCTTGGCCTGGGACGGATCGAGGGCTGTGCGCAGCTCGGTAAATGGAAGCTGCTGTGCCTGCGCCAGTCTCCTCGCTGTTCCTTGCACTGCTCGGCGACCAGGACTTGAAGAGCGCTTCTGCCTTCTCGCTGTCTCCTCGGTCGAGAGCAGCCAGAGCTCGCGTGCACGCTGAGGCGCCTTGCACTGCAACAGGAAAAACAATTTCTTACTGCATATTTTGAACATCTCAAAGAAGTGCAAGCAGCCTCACACTTTCCATGACTAGATGCACCATGCGCTCAAACTCACAGATGTCCCACAGGCATAGCCTAGGACCTGACATGTGCCCGACCAGCATTCAAAGCCCCACTTGTCTTGAAGCTGATAGCATCCAGCCCGTCCCAGTCGGCAATGGCGGCGTATGCAGCGGCGGCTCTGCTTGACAAGAAGGCGACGCCCTCCGCAGTCATGGATGCACCCGCAGAGCGCAGGGTCTCCGAATAGATGCGCGCAGCTGCCTGATAGCTGCCGCCTGCCTCGAGCCGCATGCCCTCCATCCAACCCAGCGCTGCCGGCTGGACCCTGCAATTGGACACCAATCACGTCAACACAATGTAAATTCATGCAGAAGGAATTCATCTCATCAACAACGGTGCTGTTGCAGGTTGAGGAGTGTGAGTTTGTGTAACAATGACATGAAGCTGACAGCACGTGTACCCCTCACAAGGAGCATATGCAGCCCACCTGGTGATGGCAAACAGCTCAGCAAACGCCTCAAGGGCGTGCGCATGGAGACCCCCGATAGTGTCTGGGTCGCCCATTGCGCACAGCGCGCCGCACGCCTGGCGCAGCGTGCTCAGCACCTCACGGCTGAGCTTCTCCAGCACGTCAGCGCCCGCCGCCGTCTGCCTGGACTTTTGCTGCGCTCCCGCCTTTCTGGAGGCCGAAGAAGGCCGGCTGGCGGGCTCTGGCCGGGCGGCAGCGGCGGCCTCCTCGGAGCGTTGCAGGATGCGCGGCTGCACCGCTAGCGGCACAGCTTTCCGGCCGGCCTGCTTCTTCCTATCCGGCTTGGAAGCCTGCCTGCTGCGCTTCTTCTCCTGCGCGCTTGGCTTCACCTTGCTTGCTGCCTTTGACGCGCCGAGGGAGGGCCAGTCCGCCTGACCGAGCGGGGCGGCTGGCTCAGCGGCTGACGCGGCCGGCAGAGGCTGCGGCGCTGCGGGGGAAGGTTCGGGGGCCGGCGGCTCGGCAGGCGTGGGGGCGAGCAGTGCCGACGCCTGCCGCTGCAGATTGAGCAGGTGCATGCATGCGTGAAATACCGTGGCGCTGTGCTGGTCGCATGCGGCTGCCAGATGCAGCTGCAGCGGTCGCATGCGCGCAAACCACTCCTCGCAGGCCTGAAAAACCCGTACTCCGGTCTTAGTTCCCCGAAAATTCCTACATTGAAGCACGTCTGCTTTGCCTGATGCAAGCGCAATGTCCCCTCACGCATGTTGTTCTGTCTCAGCAGAAAGCACATTGGTCCGTAGAAGGAAAGCGTTCCCAAAGGAGAGCTTACCTTGCAGTTCTTGCCGACAGAGAAGAAAGATGTGGCTGGCAGAGGCGGCGGTGGGAGAGCGCAGCTGCCCTCGCATGCAGCCTGCACCTGGCGCTCCAGGGCAAACATGAAGTCCAGGAAGAGCCACGTCGCCTGCAGCTCCGTTGCAGAACCTGCACATATACAATGTAATTTTTACTCGGCGTATGATTCCGCAGCCGCTTTGCAAAAATTGTGAAATTGTGAAATTGTGAAATTGCCAAGCTCAGCAAAGGTAGTGAAAGCAACCTAGCAGGCATGTGCAGGACAGTGCTCGCAGGGTGCAAGACCACCGGGAGGCTCACCCATGTGTGGTAAACTGGCATTGCTGAGCACCCTCGTCAGTCTTGTCTGGAGCCCTGCCTCCAGCGCAGTGAAGGTCTGAGCCGGGCCGCCGTAGTGCGTGCGCATTCGTGCAGCCACGCACTGGCGAGCGCTCTCCTCCAATGCCCAGCAGGCCGCCTCTGCCTGGCTTGTTGGGCTCCTGCAGATCCACAATACTCATCAACCATCAGTTGTGCTTAAAGCTCTTGTATTTGAGGCTTTGCAGGATGGCAGCTGCTGTTGAGGCCGTCATTCCCACTACTGACTTGTTGTTGAGTCATACTTTTCACACATGTCAGGCAGTCCTTGCAACGGGAGCCAATAATCTCTGGAGAAGACGTGTGTGCAGAGGGGAATGCACAGTTCAGGTGCACAACAGCAGAATACCCCTTTCAATAGCGTTGAGAAGGGAACACACAATTGTTTGCCTCACCTCAGTTCGGCAGATTGTGTGTCGTCCAGGGCAGGGCAGGCACCAGGAAGCTGCGCCAGCCACTCCATCATGTCGGCCTCCTTCCTGACAGGCGCCGCATCGGCCGCGGCCGGCCGCGTCAGAATGGTGGGACCGGCCTGCGGCCTGATCAGGAGTGCAGGGCTGGCCTGGCTGAACCAGTCCAGCAGTCGCGTCAGCTGCTGCGGCTGCAGAAGCTGCCGCTGCGGCTGCTGCGCCAGCTCAGCGCGCCACGATGGCCGCACCTGCGCGATTGAGGAGACATAAGCATGTACTAGCAAATTCTTGCCTTGTTAGCATTTTCCTTTTTCAATAATGAGGAGGCTTGCATCCTGATGAGAAGGTGGTTCATTTATTCAAACAATAGCATGCAAAGGACAATTTTGAGGGGAGGCTCAACAAAGATAGCAAGGCAAGATGAGGGCGCACATGCTGCAGTAGAGGCAGGCAACAGGAGGAACTAGTGCCAATGCCGGTGGCAATGCGCGCTAGGTGGGGCTCAAGCTCCGACAGGAGGCCACGCCACGGCCCCGCCACCGCCGCTGAGACGTCCGAAAGCCGCTCACAAGCTGTCTGGCCCAGCTTCACCAGCTGCTCATCAGTCACACAAGCCCATACACCGCTGTCAATCATGTCTGGTGCACCAGGGACAGCCGCCTGATCAGGAGCGGTGTCGGCTGCGCTTGCAGGTGCGAGCAGCTGCCGCGCATAGTCAGCGGCTCTCCCGCGCAGTGACTCATCCCCGGCCTCCGCGAGCGACAGCACTGCTTGGACTGCAGCCTCACAGAAGCTTGTCGCTGGCATGCGGCCTTCCTGGCTCTCACTGCTGCAGACAGATGCTCCACCCGCCAGGCTGAGCTGCAACTGCTGCATAGAACGCCCCCAGCTCTCCTCTGCTGCGCCAATGCCCTCTCCCAATCCACTGTCGTCCAGGCTGCTCAGCTTCTGATGCTGTGAGACGGCCGCTGCTGATGCGACCAGCCATTCTGCGGCAAGAAGGCGAACAGCTGGACCGTCGGCTCGGGTGGCTAGGTTGTACCAGAATGACAGTGCCTGGCTGAGGCTGACTGATCCTGATTGCCGGCTGTCTGGGGACGATATGGACTGTAGCAGCCTGAGCACTTCCACCCAGAGCAGCGGCTCTTTCTGCATTGAGCCTGTGCATGCACAACAGCAGGCACCGGTTAAAAAGGAGGGCCTCTGTCTTTGACTGTCCATTACTTAGAAGAGCAAAAAGCAGATATTTGCATGATGTTGTATCATGAGGCCAATGGAAGAAGTACCTGAAGGCCTGCAGATGTCATGAAGGCCTGCCCAAATTGCTGCAGCGTGTAGGTTCTGCACTGCCACCTGGCTCAACAAGCTTAGGCTATACCTTGCCATTGTCACAGCTTCTTTGAAAGCACCTGGCAGCATCAGGACTGCGTCAGAGCTAAAGCACTTTCCTTTGAATGCACCAGTGCTGCAGAAAGGGGTTGAAGTCGTTTGCAGGCAACGGTTGCATGCCACAAAGTATCATTAAAGATAAGTGTTGCCACCATCATACCTTCCTCGGTGACCCTGCTCAGCTGTGCACGGAGATCTGACAGGACCAAACGCAGCGCTGCTTCCCCTGTGATATGACTAGGGTGTTGCAGCAAGCTGAGGTAGGTGTGAGTAACGAGCTTGACCACTGCTGTATCGCCCTCGCCCCTATGCCATTCACCAAAAACCGCACGTCGGTCCATTGCACAGTCATGCACAAAGATCAACATAGCAGAAAATCTTCGCAAGGCCTTCCTCACGGAGGTTCACTGCGTACTGTCCATTCACCTGAGTTGGGAGAAGGAAGAATTGGAGTCCAGGAGCAAATCCAGCATGCTCTCAGGGATGCGGGTATTGCTGGAAGCGCCCTGCATCGCCAGCATTGTGGTGCTGAGACGCAGTGCCGCCAGCAAGTCAGCGCTCTTCGCCCAGCTACCAGCGCCCTTCAGCACTTCTAGCACCACGCCGAGCACTGCCATGCAGGATGCTGTCAACGCGGCAGTGCCTGTCTCTGTGTCCATTTGAATGGCTGACGGCTGACTGCTGTCTGAGGCTGTGGCTGAGGGGTCTCCACGGTGTGCAGACATGCTGTCTGTGGCCTCGTGACCTATCATGCTGTTCATGTGATGTCCTGCTCTCACACTACTGGTCTGTCCCCCTCTTATCGCTGCTTTGGGAGCAGGGTCTGTCTGGCCATGGCTGTTCTGTGAGTGGCCAGTGTGTGCATGCTGCTGGGCAGCTCGGTGCTCCGGCATGGCCACTGTCAAGATGATGCGCAGGAAATGGCACATCTCCTCTGCAGCCGAGGGTATGCTGTCAAACAGCGCGTGGTACTGGCGTGTTGCTGACTGCATGGCTCTGGCCAGACGTTGGAGCAGCTCTGCAACCAGCAAAATAACAAGTGAAACCATATTGTGTTGTCAACATGCGCTCAGAAATACACAACCAGCACATTAGGGGAAAAAAACCAATCTGTTCGCAATTTCAAGGCAAGTTTAGCTCACCATGTATGCATGGGAGAGCTAAGTTGCCGTAAGCTTGGATGATGGCTGTGATGCAGCTGCTGAGAGACAGAAGCTGCCTCAGGTTATCGACGGTGACCGCGTCATCCTGTGCTGTGCTCAGCCTCTCCACATCTGCCACCAGGTTCTTGAGCAGGCCTGCTGCAAAGCTCTGCTGCTCCTGCCAGATGGGCTGGAAGCTCATGAACGCCGTGTACAGGAGCGGCCTGCATGCATGCACATTCTTTATTCTATATCCTCTGTGATTGCAGGAATCTTAACTTTGCAGTGATGTCGACCAGAAAACGATACAAATGTGACAAAAATGAGGCAAAGGACAAGGCAATCACCTTGTAGCATCAGGTAGGGTGGGCTCCAGGGACCACCCCAGCAGGAGGTCAACCAGATCCTTGAAGTGAGCGCGCAGCGAATGGATGTGACGAGCAGCCTGCATGCATGCACAGCACGCAATTTGCAGGACACCAATCGCTTGTTATCACTCGATGAACCCGACAAAGAACAGGATGCAGCACTGTCAGTAGGTACACAAAGGTGCACAGCTTGCCTGGGTGAGGAGAGCCAAGAGAGGCGCAAGCAGGTGCACAGAGAGGTCGTCCGATTCCAGCAGAGCCTGGCAGGACTCGAACAATGCATGGCCATAGCGTGACACTGTCTTGTCGTCACACAGCTGCAGCCCCTCCCTCAGTGCGGTCATGACCCAGTACATGGACCCCACATCTGCTGCCTTGCTGCTGTCGGCACTACCCTGCTGTGCGCTCAGGAGCGGTAGCGCCCAGTCAAACAGCAATCCTGGTGATACACCTGCATGCATGTGCTCGTGTGTAAGACATGCATGCCCTCTGCAATTGCCTTCCACATGCATGCTCTCTGCAAGAGCCCCCCAAATCGACCAAGGAAGGTGAGGGACGAGGTCAAGAAACATTATTGATTTTGTGGACCTGCTCAATGGTGACTCATTACTTTGACCCGTATTCATGACAAATGCAGACAAGGGCTGAAGTGCTTCGCTTGCCTGATCTGGCACCCTGGCGGGTGGCCATGGCCCCCAGCATGCCCACAACAGGTGCAGCCATCTGCCGCACATCTGCATTGCTGTCTCCGAGCAGGCCCAGTATTTGGGGCCACATCACCGGCAACAAGCCATGCACTCTGCTGGCCATGCTCTTGTCATCATCCCTCAGCACCTTCTGCAGCTCCTTCAACGCCGCCACTCTGCGCGCCTGCTGCATGCAAGCTCGTCTGAGCTGCTCTGCATCGCTAACATCTGTGGAACATGCTGGATGCAGGCAATGTGGTTGTATGATGCGACAAGTCAAGAGGTCAGTTTGATCGATATTCTAGTTGCCTCTAAGACTACAATAGGTATTGAGATAGCAGGCATGTGGGGAGAAATGCACCGAATTGCTGGAAGGTGTAATGGCTGTGCGGACGAGGCTCTGGATTGGGTCCTTCTGGGTTGGATCGATGGGTGAGGGTGGCTGCTCTGAGGGCAGCTGCTTCCTACTGCCTGTCGGTCTAGCCCTCCCCCCCCTGCCTCTGCGTCCTGGAGTGTCCATGAGACCTGGAAGAAGCCTTCCGCTAGCTTCCAATATCCAGGGGCGCTGGATGTGAGTTAAGTCCTGCAGCACCATTGTGATGCCATTGACAAACACCATGAACTTTTCACTTTACTTGATGTGTTCCCCCGCAACACCGTTCCTGAATCCATGGTACTGACTGCAAAAGCAGCAGAAGGGTACCTCGACTCAGAGTACAATCACATCAGCCTCCCAACCAGATCTCCAGGTCGCACAGCCTGATGGCTGTGTACCGGTGTATAGGATACGGCCCTTTGTCGATTGTGTTACCACACTGTGCCAAGTCCTTGGCTGCTGCCATGGCCTTGGGACAGGTGGCAAGCCTTCTGGAGCCTTGGAACCACTTCGATCGTCCTGTGTGAATTCACAAGAAATTGTCATACAACATTCATACCCGCATTGGCAGGCCGTTCGCTTGTAAAGAATCCTATTGTGGTTGTCATGCAACTACTTCTACTACATCTGCTCGAATGTGCAGTGCTAAAATACCAATGTATGGACACTACAAAGATGTTTTTCATATTCTGGGGCCTGTATAAAGCCAACAAGACTGAATCTCAATCCATTGGAGTCAACACAGCAACCATGCCTTACCTCGTCAGTCTCTCTTGGAGGCTTTGCACCCCTTCAATCCCTCGTTTCAGTACTGCGCACAAAATTTCGTATCCACGACCTTGCTTTAGACGTTCGCTGTAACGGATCGGTCATCTCTTTAGATAAAGTTGCAATGCATGAGCATCGCACTGCATGCCAGAGGGCGCCCTGCCAATCGGCGTTCCAGCTCCTTGAGCGTTCACGACAGATGCTTTCTCCTCTCCCAAGAATCTATATGACTCTTACAATAAAGAGAGTTATTTGGCAACCCCTGCTCTATTCCTCCTTCATCCCATCTTCAGGAGAGCGATCAGGCACTGGCCGCACCAGTGATCGCACCATCAGGCTCCCTTTGCACCAATACTCAGCAGAGCAGGCACCAGACAAGTACAAAATAGTCCAAATATTAATATTGTTGTTAGATCCAACGTCAGATCAACAAGTGCGTGAGGCATTCCCAGGCTAGGAAAGCCTACACATTCCACAGTACAACCTTGGTAAGAGATCTTCCTCGCTAAGAATATAGATGGATAACACATGCAATTTTTTATCTTGCTACTGGTCATCTGCTCAAGAGAAGCTCAGCGGATCAAGGTCACCTCTTCTCATGTCCCACCTGAGTGCCCAAGTCGTTCAACAATATGCAGGTGCATTAGCTCCAGCAATAATGCCGCCCAAGGAGCGGCAGGCAATAGACCTCAACACTCTGGATGCGCAGCAGCTTAGCAGCATCAGGGAACAGCTCGAGGAGGAAATACAGAGCTTTGTGCGGAGCTCTGTGACGCTCCAAAAGGCAGCCGGGGAGTTTGGGAGTTCTGGGCGAGCGGTTGAGGCTCTGAGTGAGCAGAAAGAGGGTGCGCACATTTGCCTTCAGCATCGAGTCTGTCAATGCATTTCGCAGCCCAGAGAAGACTACCAACCAGCTGGCATGTGTGCCCTCAGGCCAGCCTATGATGCTCCCTTTGACGAGCTCTCTGTATGTGGCTGGAACGCTTGCTTCCACAGACTCGGTGCTGATCGACATTGGCACAGGCTACTACATGGAGGTGAGAGCTCCCAGTTGATCAGACTTGTCTTCATATTAAAGAGCTGTAAAATGCAAAGCCAGACCTGACAGCAGGACTCCGTTTGGGATTCAACTCCTTGCTCTTTTGACATGCATGGTTGTATATATGGTACCTTTGCTAATATGTGCTCTTGCTGCCGCAGAAAAGCACAGAAGAAGGGGTGGATTACTGCAAGCGCAAGGTGATGTACCTGAAGGAGCAGCTGGATCAGATAGGAACGGCCATCAAGGACAAGCAGCGGATACTTACAGAGGTCAATGGAGCTCTTGGCAGGAAGGTGCAACAGACATAGCAGCCTTGAGAGTCTCCTGTAGCTAACACAGCAGAAATGCTGACGATGAATGATTCAAAGAACACATGCAGCTTGCTGTTGTCAAGTTGTCAAAAAGTTCCACTGCACATCTTCCATAAGACGTTGGAACATCATATCCATGGGTAATGCTGCATGGAGGATAATGCCAAGGTCAAGTTGCTTTGTAAACATTGATGGCATGCTGTACTGCTTCAAGACCCCCATCCATCTCCATGTACATCAGTGAGTTCTGCGCTGCTCCATGCGTCATCAAAAGATTGTCTTGAGGAAGTCCATGTCCAGGCTGCGCATGAAAGGCAGGGCTGGGGCCTTCATCATCTCCTGAAGCTGCTTCTCAGGGCTCCTCCAGATCACCTCCAACTGCACATGACACAGCGCAGAGCTTGCTGCAAGCAGCTTCCAAATCTAACTGTGACAGAAGCGACCAAGGAGCTACAGCTGCACAAATTCAGTGCCTTTCCTGTCTTTTGCATTTTCTTTTATGTCAAAAGCGCTGTGACTGTGCGCATGTCGACACGTAAAGTAAAGGCAAAACGTCGCAGGTTTGTACCTCATCTTCTTGAATGATGAGCTGCTCAGCAATCGCAGCAGGAAGGTCCGACTCTGCTCTGCAGTCATCGCCATGTCTGATGGCTGACACTGTAGCAGATGGCAGAGAGTGGTGTTTCTTCTGCTCTGCGGTTCTGCTGGTCGTGCTGATGAAGTCTTCCATCTTTGTCTGCCTCAGTAGCTTGTCTGCCTTCGTCTTGCCAATGCATGTTGGAGGCTTCACCATATTGACGGCCTTTGCTCCCCTGCATGCATGAGAGCTACTAAAATTATGCACGTCAGTACATGTTTGTATCAATGTGTACAAAAGAGTTAGTTGAGATGCAAGAGATATGGCAGACATGTGACAAGGTAACTGTATGAACAAGCCACCCACCTTTGCTCTGACCCAACAAAAGGTCTCTTTTCTTCACTGCATACAGCAGAAGATTGGCTGCAGCATGGCAGAATACCTTTGAGCTGTCGGGGTACCAGGTGAGCTTGCAGGGCAAGGACTGTGTCCCTGGTCACAAGAGGCTGGACCGCCATGCTGATTGCCTTGGGGCATTGGAGCTGATGTAAATCTGCATGCAGGAACAAAGGATGGCCTCAGCAGGAGGAATTAGAATGCATGGGTCCTCTTCATGCATTGCGGGGCCTGCAGACTGCACAAACCTCACCTCCTGAAGCACATGCAGACACAATTTGAGCATCATCCTTCAAGGACCGTGAGACATCGTCCAGTAATTTAGGGCACCATCCAGGAAGAGCTTCGCCTTTCTCATCGCTTATTCCTGCAGCAGGTTTGGGTTCCTGCAACAGGAACACAGCATGCTGATGCATATTTAGAGTATCCCATGTTTCTGCATGGGTCTGATCCTGTGAGAATCTGATCATACGCGAGCATTTACCTCAAATATACGCCTTCGCAAGTCCCTGGTCGTGATGGAAGGGCAAGCCAGTAGGCGCCTTCTCTTGGCAGCAGGCTTTGCGGCAACTGGAGCAGGGGGCTCCAAGGCTTCTGTCGTGGCTGTTACGACTGGTCGCACATCATCCTTCGCTCTGAATGAAGGTGGCTTGAACGCACGCTTCTTCACGGATAAATTTCCAGCGAACATGTGCACGATGGCAAAAGATAAAGAAACGTTCAGCTGTTTTTGGTCTCAAACAATCCCACGCAGTGTATCCTGTTCCCGATAGTAAGACTTAGATATGTTCACACGGGCGATTGGTGATATATCTGGGACTTCTATTGATATCCAAGGAGCCATAAATGGTTAAGCCTGATCAGGCACCTTTGCATGCATAGTCTCAGAAGGCGATCGTGAAATCAAAGGGCAATATTTCAGCATATACAGAAAAACTCAGATCAACACTCTCCAGTTATTCCAATCACACGATTTCGACAGTTGAACAACCTCAAAAATTTGCCTGGATGTACACCCCTGCCACCAATGCCCTGTTTTTCAGGCCCGCGAGCTACGAAGATCTCGAAAGGATTGCAATTCTGGAGGTGGACGCCTTTCTCTTTAATTGGTATCTCAAAATTTGGATGTTTGCAGCCCCAGTCTTGAGTTGACCAATATGAGAAGCTTATGCACCCACTCTGATCTGCGATCTGTGTGCGATCTGTATGCGATCTGTGTTGTGAACGCAGGAGAAAGGCTATCCTGCAGTTGAAGCTGCATCAAGAGAGAGTTTACAGTTCAGATTGTCAGAGGGTAAGTTGACAGCCACGTTGTTTTGGTTGACGAGCCTGCAGTGAGTGGCACCTTTGAGGAATACCTTACAAATCTATTGTGCTCCTGAGCTCAATTGACTAGTATTTATATTGCAGCTAGCGAAGCGTTCATGGTGGCCGTTCAGCAGCGGCTGCAGTCGGGAGAGGATGCTGAGAGCAGCTCTGCGCCTGCCGATGAGATTGTGGGCTTCATCTGCGGGACATTGACCACGGCAGAGAGGCTCACACATCATTCCATGCAGCATCACGAGAAGGATGGGCAGACCCTGTGTATACACTCGGTACTAGAGTTCTGTGACTGCTTATAAATGTCATGAAAATTACTTGATGGATGCTGGAGACATCTATTTGTCGCTCTTCTTCCTCTAGAGGTGACAAACCCTAAGGGCAATTGTTGGTGCCCAGGTATGTGTGGACGAAAGCCAGAGGAGGAAGGGAATTGCCTCACGCATGCTGAAGGGTTATGTGTTGATGATCCAGAACACACTTCCAGAGCTGACCACGGTGCGGCTAATCTGCAAGAAAGACCTCATAGGGCTCTACTCTGCAGCTGGTTTCGAGATGGTGGGTCCCTCCGATGTGGAGCATGGAAAGGACCCCTGGTATGAGATGAAATTGCAGCTTTCCATGCAGTGAGTGCTTAGATTCATACTGACCGCCCTGATGGCCTGAGATCCTTGATCATCGATGATCAAGGCTGACGCGCTGCCACAAGATTTTGAGAGATGATAGGCACAGCACCAGCAATGTCGCACTAGGTTTGCACTGAATTTCAGATCTCGGCAAAGAGTCCAATTTTATTGCTGAATGGAAATTTCTGAAATATTCAATGTTGCTGACCACTGCAATGAAGCACGTGCTGTCACGAGCACACAGCACCTTGACACACCTGGGTGTAGACTGTGCTTTGGTTTGTCGGGTGTTCCTTGTAGGAATAGAATAAAAGATTCTATGGAGTGACGCGCGAAATTGTCTTGATATTTGTCAAGTCAATACGATCTTAAAACTACAGATTACCCATCGAGTGCACAAGATTACTGATACAAGAGCTCAACTTGCGATCGCAACTGGACAAAGTAAAGGTGCGTGTCCTTAAAGCTTAAGATTAGTCTTGACCCAAATCTCTGAAGAGGGAGCGGATCAATCGTTGGATACTGACGACGGGCTTGCACCTTACGTCACTTCACTTTTGCCAATTCGACGCGTTAAGACGCTCAAGCGCATCACGTGAATTGTGAGGATTGATATTATTCCCATATTACATTGCAGCGAGCCCTAACTAGTTGGTATTGCCCTCCTTCTGGTTCCGATGGCTACAGTCCGTGCAGCTGCGCAGACCGGTTCTAAGCTGCGCATCGGCGTCATAGGTGACCTCTTACGCGATGTTTCACATGCTTTTCTTGTTGGCTGAACCCATTTCACACGGACCGACCCTGGGACAAAGCTCCTAGATGATCATTACTGCAACCTAGGAAAGAGCATGTGACAGTGAGCAGCAAGCCTTGAGAGCACACCCTTTCGTAAACATCTCCAATTAAATTTTGATGCTGTACTCTGGTCCAAAAGGGGATCCTTGCCAAGCATCCCAGTCCTCCGTGGTGCATAGGTGCTGGGGGCAACACCAAGCTGCACCACATTCCCAAGCTGCAAGCCATTCCTGGCGTGGAAGTAGTGGCCATTGCCAACCGCACTGCTGAGTCCGCTGCAAAGGCTGGGGAGCCCTTTGGCATCACCAAGGTTGGTACCCTCCTCATGCATGCCCTGCCTTGACTCGATGATGGACCTGCCTAATTCACTTAGGCACGGCTGCCCATGCGTCAATATTTGCTGGCTTGCAAAGTATTGCCAACACACTTCATTTGCTCAGAAATGCACTCTGGTTGCCACTGCATGCCATATTCAGTCGAGTCTGCATGTGCAGGCAACTGGGAACTGGCGGGAGATTATTGAGGATGCAGCAATCGATGCAGTGGTGATTGGAACCTGGCCCTATCTGCACAGGACCCTAGTGCTGGAGGCCCTGAGGGCAGGCAAGCATGTCCTGACTGAAGCCCGCCTGGTGAGCCTTGCACAATCCTCTTAAATACCCCCGCAAGCCTGCCACCTGACTTGACGCGCCAAATAGCATGCAAAAATTTGCAAAAATGTGTCATTCATTCATTCCATGATTCACATGATGTCAGAAATGAGTAAGTAGGGGCATGAGGTGTTTCTGGTGTTGTTCCACTCTGAGCCCTACATGTGCCTCTTAAGCAGACATCAGGAGACCGCCTGTGCTAATTTAGTGAAAGGGCTTGTTGCAGGCAATGAATGCAGCAGAGGCCCGGGAGCTGTATCAAGAGTCTCTGAGGCACCCCCACCTGGTCACCCAAGTGGTGCCTTCGCCCATCACCTTCAAGTATGATGCTACCATCCAGGACATCATACAGAAGAAGCTCCTGGGCGAGCTGGTCTATGTGGAGGTCTGCTCACCTTCCCAGACTTCCAGCTACACTGACAACTTAATTTGAGCGTAGAGTGAGCATCTCTGAAGCCTAAAATCAGCACATCAGCTCTGGAACATCTCCCTACTGTGATGGCAAGCATCCTGTGCTGTCTTTTACTTCATGTGTCCAAAATACATTCTGTTGATGATGGACCGTGCTTGCTGCTTGCAGGTGAAGGGTCTATCAGGGACGTTTGCTGAGGCAGAGGGGAGCCCGCTGACTTGGCGGACAGACAGCAGATACAGTGGCCTCAACATTGGCGTCATGGGCATCTTCTATGAGCCCCTGCAAAGGTGCTTTGTCACATTTGTCCTTGCCTTACCACTGTTCATCTTCCAAGGTTCTACAAGCTGAGCAGCTGCAGTGGTTGGACAATGTGAATTATTGTCCGTCTGCAGAGTCTTGTCTGATGATAGAGTTTATGCAAGGATGGGGCATGTCTTGAGCGGACTGAGACCAAGCCCTGAATCACCTGAATCACGAACAGGAGCTATGCCCTTTCCTCCTTTCTATGGGAGGTCAATTGAATTGATGCGCTGCAGGTGGCTGGGGGATGCTGCCAGCGTGAGTGCAAAGGCAAAGACTGTGGTGAAGGTACGCACAGATGGGGACACTGGGGAGCCGACAGCTGTCCGCATTCCCGACCACCTAGACATCCTGGTGTGTCCATCCCTCCATTTTTCAAAAGAGTTGTGATGCCTGTGTTCATTAGGATATGCAGGTGCATATGTGATAATAATTCTGGTGAGATGCTCACCTTCATGGTTCAGACAATCCCGGTCTAGGCCACAGGCTCAGTTCTGAGCATGCATGCATGACCGCAGGCAGAGCTGGCCATTGGGGCACAAGCACACCTGGTCTTCAGCAGCGTGATAGGTGAGTGATGCCCTCACCATATTTACTGCATGCACGGCGAATCTTTCTGCAGTCGTGCCACATTGAAGCACAGTCCCCACCCAGACGTGCAGTAAATACCTTTGGGAAAGGAAGCAGCCTCTCAAAAAAATTTCTGTTCTGAGATGCATGGGCGTTACATTGTGATAAAGTGTGCCTCTTAGCGCTTTTTATGGGCTTGGGTGCACGATGCGCAGCCCAAGAGGTGGGATATTTTGAGTTTGAATACGAGTGTATATTTACACTATGCCCATGGTTGATTGGGTCTTGCTTGGATCTGGCGAGTCCAACGTTGGGTAGGAATTGTGGCAATCTCAACCTGCAGCTTGTCTGCAGACGCACCTTGCCCCTGGCAGGAAATATGTGCAAAAATGATAATTATATCAGTATGTTGTGGACAGGTGCTGTGCCGGGGAAGTTGAAGGGCTACACGCTGTATGGCAAGGAGGGAACGCTGCACTTGGACCTGGACGCCGGCAAGCTGCTGCTGGGTCTCAAGTCAGAGGGCGGCCAGCTCAAGGAAGTCAGCATCGATGCTGACAAGGCAGCTTCATGGCGGGTGCGCACACACTGATGATGCAACTTGCTGGATGAGCCTGATCTGCTCAATGCATGCACAAGCAGCCAGCCTCGGCAAAAACTAGCCTAGTAAAGCCAAAGCTGTGCAATGTTATTCTTACTTCTGCTGGCATCTACCTGATTATGTGGCCATAACCATAGCACTCCTCTGGGGAAGGATGGATGATGGGATCTATCTCACAAGTGGCACATGTGGCTTGGCTTGATCTTGCATTACAGATTCATGATCCTTTGCGCAGGTGGAAGAGGAGTTTGTGGGAGCTATCAGGGGCACGGAAAAGGTCAGACGCACAACTTTTGAGCAGGGAGTGAGATACATGGAGTTTACAGAGGCAGTCACCCGCAGCTACCAGAGCGGGACCACAGTCAGGCTCCCGCTTGTTCCTTAATATACTTGGCGAGCATCTCAAAGATTGAAGATGATCTCAGCAGACTAATTCCCGATGTATGTCTGAGGTCAAGTGTTGAGCGAAGCGGCATTTAATGCAAGGTGCATGCTTGAATCTGTGACATGGCTGTAACGGCGTACATGCAGATAGTGACCAACCGTTGCACGTTTCAAGAAATCTTCACCCATGTGCAGTGAACCCTACTGCTAGAGCATGTGGGTCTTTGTATGTTGAGTGTTAACATTATCTTGTTGGCCCTGGCTGGCGGGGGGGCGTGTAAATACTGAGTATTGTGCCCACGATTGATTGGGTCTTGCTCTGATCTGGCGAGTCCAACAAGGGGTAGGATTGTGGCAGCCTTTTTCTACATCTGTGCAGGACGTACTTTGCCTTCTGGCAGGGAAAGCGTGTAATAATAATATAAAATATTTTCATAAAATAATTAAAAAAACCCCTATATCTGACATTCCCCTTGTCCCCTAGATTATCAGGGGTTTAGGGAAACCGAACGACTCAGTGCACATTCTGGAAGTGAGCCAAACCACTTCATCTTTCTCCTGGAATCGATAAAGATTTGGTTCAGCGTTATTGCTTGACTAAGAAGAGAAGCCAGAAGAGCAGTCATCCTTTTTTTTTACAGGTGCAAGTGGTCACGAGCGTACACCTTTCCCGCTGTGTCTGCTGCGTCGGCGGAGCTCTGTAGGATCTTTTGGAACTGTGGCCCTAGAGAGAGACAAATTAAAGGGTGCAGCTGCCTCCAATCTTCAAAAGTAAAGTAGCCACACGATCTGGAACTGCTCCTCGAGTCCATTTTTGGAGACTCAGCAACTTGGTGTGCTTGCAGTGTCTGTCGTGGGCGGAGAAGCAAATTAACGCAATGCCATTGATTGATGTTCGCAGTGTATTTGCTCCTGCGCCAGGTACGTTCCTCTGCAGTTGAGAGTCAAACTCCTCTTCAATCCATTCGCAAGTGGAGTGCAGATGCACAGCAGAATCGCCTGGAAAAAGAGTGCCTTCAATGTGCACTCTGGCTATTTTATGCAGAGGCGCGGCTGAGCAATGCACCGCAGCTGCACAAAGTGACGGACACTCTCAGCCTGCTGGTAGACAGCAATGGCGAGAAAATTTTCGTCGGCGGGCTTCCACTGTTCCTCATCGATGAAAATGGCACTCTGGTCCAGTCACTGGAGAAATGGCTGGAAATCTTGGTGAAGTGTCTTGGGAACACTGGCAACTCCCTACTGCCAGGCCTCTTCATAAATGGGCTGATAAAGGTAAGCAAGTTCATCAGTGCAAGACATAGCCGGTCTTGTCATGTTTTGTCAGTCCTGCTTTCAAGAGATGAACCCCCCTCTCCAGAGAGCAAAGTTTGTATGTTCGGTGCAAATCTGACGTAATGCACTTTCAGCACCGGCCTCTCGCCTCTGCAGCTCTTTTTTGAAGGTCACGGTGGACACACATGCTTGCAGTGGAGACAACTTTCACTGCCACTTTCACATCTTATGATAGTACAAAAAGTTTAATAAGGGTAAGGATTGTGGCACCCTTTGACTGCAGCTTGTCTGCAGGACGAGCCTTGCCTCTAGGCAGAAACAGCGTTTAATAACAATGATTTTAGTAGTACATTCTGAACCGTGTGTGCATGCAGACCGGCAAGTCACACATGCTCAACATGGTCCTCCCAGCAGTGCTGCGTCGCCATCCAAAGTTTGGGGTGGGGGGAGATAATGAGCTGCTGATCTGCCGCCTTGACTTTGATGACATCGCCACCGGACAGACATACTCGCATGCCCTGCGTCGAATCGCAACAGCGCTGCTAAATTGGGCTGCTGGCGGCGAGGTGATATTCTCATCATTGACTGTGCCAATCTGCCATTCACTTGCCACAGTGAGGATGCCGAGAAATTGTGCGTTTGCTTGAGACTGACACGTCTGGAACGGTGTTGCTACAGGCTTCAGATCATCAGCTTTTGAGGATGAGCGTTTCTGAGGAGCGCGTGGAAGGAGAAATTGTCGAAGTCATTCAGCAGCTGCCTCGCCCTACCATCTTTCTCTGTGATGAGGTCCGGTCGGGTCATTCCATTGCACTGCATTATCTGGACAAGAACCTTTAAAAATCGGATAATTGCTGCGCGGAAAGATGCGTTTTCTTGACAAAGTTGGCATGCATATGTCTACTCTGGCTTGGAAATGCAAACATATTTTTCTGGTGCAGTTGCAAGCCTGGTTTCTGCGTGAGAAAGAGGATGCCGATCGTGCGCGCAACCTGTGGAGAATTCTGGTGAACAACTCGCCAGACACTGTGGTCTTTGCGTTCACCGGCGGCAGCATGTGCTCGGTGGGGAGAAATGTGTCTGAAGGGGGGGCTGCCATGTCAGAAGCAATTGTGCCCTTTGACATCAACAAGCTCCTGCGCATCAGCCGCTGCAGCATGCCTGCTTCCATCAGCGATGCGGCTGCAGCAGAGACCTGAGCCCATATGCAGGTAATTTATTACTGTCATTATGATCATCATTACAAATATTCTCATTAGTTCCCTGGCAGAAGCAAGGTGCTTCCGCAGACAAGGTGCATGTACAGACTGCCGAAGTCCTACCCCTTTTTGGAATCGCCATGTCCAAGCAAAACGCAGTCAACCGTGGTTGTATGTGCGCTGAAAACCCCCATCAGGACTAATGGTCTTCCCCGACCTCACAATGAGTCAGGCTGTTGGCGACGAGAGACATGGGTTGGATTCCTACAGGTGGCATGTGCGGGGATGCCAGCAGAGTTTGGGATGTTCATGTACGGGAGGCTGCCTGCCATGCAAGTCTCCTGCTGCCAGGACTACTTCAGGCGCATTCGAAGCCCGACTGCCCCGGCGGAACTGCTGGCTTTTGTGCAGGAGTTCGAGATCAACAGCCTGCTTGTAGAGGTGCCTTTCTAATCACCATTCTCTGCATGCTCAGCACACTGTGCTTTAACAGAAGGCGTGGGAGGCTGTAGCCTTTACCTGATGGTTCATGCATGAATTCCCTATTGTCATCTGACAATTTGCTCTGTCTCCTGGAATGCACAACATCAATGAACTTCATAACATGCTTGTTTGCGTAGGCTGCAAAGGACCTGCTGCCTGTCTTGAGGATGCTGCCTCCAAGCGCACATGACCACTTGTTGAGGCTCGCGAAGGGTGAAGGGGTCCCCTTGGGGATGCTGAACTACACGATTCTGCAGCTGCTGCGCCCCTGCCTGTCAGTGCGTGAGGATTCTTGCGACGTACACAGTGTACGCCTGAGTGCACCCTGGCATGCGCCCCTTTTCCAGGTGAGTAATTCCCCCATCATCAGGCACCAGGCTCCTGATGTTGTGCACATTGCGTTTGTTTGTGTTTTGCACTTGGGGGAAGTAGGGAACACCCTTTCCTGCTGACCTGACTCACACACCAGGCTCCTAGCTCCAGTACACATGACACGAATTGTTTGCACTGCCTCTTGTGTCTTGCATATCCTAAGAATTTGCAGTGGCTCGAGCTCTTTAGGGGAAAGGGCTACAAGAAACCACTGATGGCACCCGCCATGCTTGTACTGAATGGCATGCATTCAATGCATTGTTGCAGCAAGATTGACACTTGGAGCATCTGTGTGTGCAGGCTCTATATACAGAGGATGGTGTGTTGAGGAACAATGTAGTGACCGCTCTGCCAGGCTGGCTGCAGCGGAACCAACACGCAGCGCAGAAAGAGCAGAAAATTGTCTTGCAGGTGCGTTTCATGGTGTTTGAATGACAGTTCCCTTCATTCAAACACAGCGATCTACTGGTCATCTGAAGACAATTTTATATTTTTTCCTATCTTCAAGGAACTCCTTTGTGTGAAATTTTCTTATCTGGCAGCTGTGTTGCAGAATCATCAGACAGCCATCAACAACCTCATAGCGTGCGCAAATGCCAACGCCCAAAAGCGCCCGAGGCCTGATGACTACTAGTAGCAGTGCCTGGAGTGAGCCCTCAGCAAATTTAGTAAGGGCAGCGGACTTGAAGACATATTGAGTGGGGCAAGCAGCCTGAACCATTTGAAGACAGTATCTGCAGTATATGTACGTTGCCCGGCCTGTCGCTGCCAAGCATCCGTTTGAATTCTGGTTAGCTTTGTAGTCAACTATGTTGCAAGGTCAGCAGACCTTGCATGCTGCTCGTGCTCATTGATGGAAGCTGCAGCTGCATCACATGTTCCCTGTTTTGGTGGATGCATGCCGATGCAGATTTTCTGAAGGATTTGGGCTCAACCTTGAGTTCGTGTTATTCATTGATATGCAAAGGGGAGCTGAGAAGATGTCTCCCTGTCTAGCGGTCATTAAAGAGAACACTTGGATTCTCGTTGTGAACCACTGTGCGGCAATGAATTTGCCTTTATTACTTCCAACACTTAACAATCCTTTCAGCACAGTCCGTCAACATCATGCACCCAAGCATCTCTCACGGGTCATCGTTGAGCTCACGTCAATCACGTTTATACTCTGAAGTAGCTTAATCAGACAGTCACACACCTGCAGTGCCTTTTCAACAACTACACCTGTGCACTACAATTCATACAGCGCCCCCAGCTCTTGCTATTCAGACTATAAAGATTTGCAGCAGCATCAGCTCAATCAAGCGGGCATGAGAGTGTAGTGACTATAATAACAGCTGCAGCAGCTGATGCTCCCAGTTGCACACCCAAACACGCAATAGAGGGTTTGCAGGCCCAGCTGCGCTCTTGCTTGTGCCTAGGAGCTTCATTGCCAGAGGGCAACTGCTCATTGATACAGCTCGTGCGAAAGCATAATCGCCTCAGGGGTTGCACACCAGATGCTAGGTCATTCAGCTTGGGGCGCTGCATGCGCCTAGAGGCATGATTGCCCCAAGCATTGCCGGAAGCTTACTGACACCAATTGGTCGAGGCCTGCACCTAGAAGCCTGATCACCAGAATGCTGGTAGGCGGGCTACTCTATGGAGTGGCGGGCGCTCTGGTGTGTGCACCTAGCAGAGCATGCCCACCTCCTCACAGACGCACTCGAGCATGCACCCAGAAGCGTATTGCCTGATGGCTTGCAGGCTGCGTCCTCATTGATTCAGCGAACAGGCAGCCACTCTTCAATTCAACTCGTGCTCCCCTTTGTGCGCCTCAGCGCCTGATCGCCGGGAAAGCTGGCAGGTGGGCGCTCTGGTGTGTGCGCCTAGATGCGTAATTGCAGAGGGCAGCTCCTCACTGATGCACTCGAACATGCACCCTGAAGCACACATTTTAAAGGGCAGAACAGGTCCGCTACTCGTTGGAGTGACGGGCGCGGGAGCGCAGGAAGGCGGTCGCGCCGAGGGCCTCGGAGGGCCGGGAGGGGCTGGTTGGCGCCGGCTGACGGCCGCGCGAGACACGGCGGCTCAGTGTCCACAGGCCCAGCACCGCCAACGCGCCAGCCACCGCCAGAAGCTGCGCAATGATACAATCAAAGCTTGAGCAAAAAGTTGAATGAGATGCCATCACAGCACATCCCCAGGAATTCAGGGAGTTCCCAAGCAATGATCTTCCTAGCCGACCTCTGCAAGCTTGACAAGCCATTTCAACGCTGGCTATCAGAATTATTGCTGTGACAGGGATGCAAATGTGAACAGTCAATCATGTGCCGGACATCCAAAAGGTCTCGGGCCAGCATCCCAATCAATAAGACACTGTGACACTCCATGCTCTCCTGCCTCTTTCGGCTGGCAGAACACTGATTGTGAACTTTTTGCCTGTTGCACTAAACATAGTGACACCAGGCCTGCACCTGAGGCATGAACTGCATGGTGTCCAGAAACAGCGTTCGTTTCCGCCGCGCCTTGGCCGGCGTCGGCTGGCGGCTGTCGTTGTCTGTCACCTGCCCAAACCAGTTTAGGCTGCTGCTGATGGCCCCTCGCTTCCCCTGCGATGCCATGTGCACACTCACCACCTGCACCGTCTGCCGCAATCATAGCATGCCTATTTCCTGTCTAGCCTTAAGCATGCAGTGAGACTGCATCCCCGCTGACACCGGATCTGTTGTGTACGTAATCATCTGGATCTTCAGGCCTAAAATGACCTCATCAGTGGGGCACACCAGAATACATTTCTTGCAAAACATCGAAAGTGCACAAAAGCCAGTCAGCCAATGACCACATGCTCTGCAAGGGAAACACTTTCTCGCTCACCTTGCCCTTGCCGACCTGCGAGCCCAGCGCATCTGACCAGGTGCCGTTGGCCGAGGCATTCCCAAAGGCCTCCGCAATGGGGACCCCCACGACCCCCCGCTGCTCGCTATATTCCCCTTGCGCCACCTGAGCGGGGGGCGCGTCCCCCTTCTCCAGCTTTCCGGCCGGCCCCTTTCTCTTCTTCTCCTCACCCTTCCCTCTCGTCAGCGCCGCCCCGGCCGCGGCGTTGTCGGCCAGATCGGGATCAATGCCGGCAAGCGGATTATCGGCTGAGCCGGAGGCGGCAGCCGGGTCCGTCTCCCGGGGAATTCCTTCGAGGTCCCCCGAGGCGTTGGCCGGCGCCTGCCGCCGCAGCGGGACCACCACCGCATCATTGCGCATCTTCGTCACTGCGGCCTGCGCTCATGCAGACGGTGCGCTGTGTTGAGGAAGCTTGGAAGGTCTATAAAAAAGATTTGTGGGAGGCTGTCCAGCCCCAGAAAAGCTCCTTTTAAGCGTGTGCACCCTTGCCGCTCACAAAATTCACATCCGGACTTCCAGACTTTGCATTGAAAGGTTCTGTCCACTTTGGCAGCTGAAACTACCATGAGAGGATATTCACTACTGAAGGAAAGACATACGTAGGTGGACAACAGGACTTTGTAGCAAGCTGGTTTCTGGAATGCGACAAAAATAGCTTGTCCTGGATCACATTCAAAGAACCAGCGGTCCATAAAGTCCTGTCCTGTGCCTACACTGCTCCTCAGAGAAACCTTCGGTTGGCTTAGCGGGCCCTTATGAGGGTCAGGCCCTGAAGGCTATTCCAGGGGTTGCTTATGCGCACCGCGCGGTCGTCGGGCTGCGCGTTGCGGCCGGGCATGGGGTGCTGCTGGAATTCCAACGGCGCATTGGGGTGGCACATCATCTGCGCCGACAAACTCAGATCCTCACATATTGCCTATCAATTTCCCGAATATTAACATATCAAGTGGGAGGCCCAGAAGAGAATTTCACGCATTTGAACCGGGGCAATGAAATACAGGTTTTGGGGGGAATACGTCACATGACAGGTATGGTTTACAGTCAAATTTAGGTGGGGCGTGCCTGTGCAGTGAGCACTGCAGAGAAAGGCGCCGCGTCAACGTCGGAACGCCGCTGCGGCAGGAGCATGGCTTCGCTGCCCAACGCCTCGCTCAGCTTCGCCTCCGGCGCCAGCAGCGAGGATGAGGCCTCCACTTTGCCCTGCACATGGAACAAGGCAGGACCCTTTTATACTTTGGTGGTCCGCATGCAAATATCTCTTATTCACCAAGCTTGCAGTAAATTATGGAATTGGGACTGTCGATTGACCAGGGATAAGGCAAGCCAGCAGGCCCTGGGGCAATGATGATGAAGAGATGGCAGCCCTGAATATCTCTCAATGCCTGGGAAATTCCCGCCTTACTAATCACAATTCAAAACTCGCAGCGCACAAGTTGTTGCAGAGCATGCATGTGCAGGGAGCCATGCAGACATTACTAAGCACATGCTGCGCCCAACTGGATGTACAGCGACATGGCGAGCGGGCTTGCGAATTACCGTGGCGACATACTGCAGCAGCTTGGCGAGCAGCCGGAAGCAGGGCGAGCGCATGTGGCTGCTGTCCAGGCAGTTGCTGTCGCCGTAGACTGCCACGCGGCCGCCCTTGTGCTCCGTCAGGCCCAGCACCGCGTGCAGCCCGCCCGACGCCGCCGTGCCAAACCGGCCCGCCGAGCGCGCCGTGCCTAGGCAGAAAAATACTACATAATGGTGATACCTGGCGGCTCAAAGCAAATCAGGCAGCGCTGAATGGAACCAAGGAATCTGTGGCGTTTGCTGGGTTGGCAATGGCACTACTGTATGCAAAGGAGATTTTTGGACCACTTGCAATGCAAGCAACATTTGGCACATTTCACCAGAATGCATGAAGACTCTTGCACGTAGTGCCAGATGCATGTAGTCCCAGGGAGATATTATATTGCACCCCAGGCTTACATCACTGTCACTGCCTCACAGCATGCTGCCAAAGATGGTGTGCGTTTTCTTCACAGGCATTTAAGGGAATATAATGGAAAAGGGGCCACGTGGGGGGTGAGAGGGGTGTGGTGCGCGCACCGGTGGCTGCCTTGTCTCCAAGGGCGAGAGCGTGCAGGTGGCCGCCGGCCGGGAAGCGCACAAGATTGGCGCCGCTCGCGTAGAACACCTGCTCGCCATCAATCGTGGCCTGCCCCTCGAGTACCGCGTCCCCAAACGCGATCCCGTACGGCGCCAGCAGATCGTTCAACGCCGGCACATTCGCGCCGCCTGCCGCATGCATGCGAGCACATTTTTTTACAGTAGGAGTCAAGCATAACCTTCTCCTGCATCCTGGATGCTGTACCAACGGCTGCAAAGTTTGGGGACCCAACAGGCAGAATTCTTGCATGCGCCTCAATTTCTTGGGACGTACAAGTTGCCGCTTGAAAAGAGGGCTCAGCACAGACAACCACCTCTCTCAAAGATATAGAGATTGCCTCCAGTGTTGTGCTGGAAGAGCTGCCTCTCTACTTTGCATATATAAATGAATTTGCTGCAGCGCAATTCACGCGGGCAAGTGAGGACCAGCATCAGGCCCAATTGCACCCGCAAAGAGCATGGCACCAAAGGGAGTCATTACTCACCGGTGATGGGCGTCCACCAGGAGCGGGTGTTATCGTCGAAGAAGCGCATCTTGACCATGGTGTCCACGTTGTACCACTCCCCAAACACGATGAGCCCTAGGCCCGCCTCCACGTCAGCCTCCAGCTTGGCTATCTCCTCCGGATAATACTCCTCCTCCAGGTCCACCATCAGCAGCGCCCCATACTGCGCGCGAGAGCATGCACAGCTTTAAAATCGGCAAACGGCAACAGATTTGACCACCCGAGATGACAGCGCATTTGGCCGATGCTTGAGCCGTTGCATAATTCCACGTTAAATAGGAATCTCTGCCTGGGGGAAAAGGCCGGCTGGCGTGCAATTGAGCATCAGCAGCAGCATGCAGAGCCACAATTAAGAAGAAATGCAGGAAAAACCATGAAGCTAGGAATCCGAGGCCCGCGGCCACTTCTGCGCCTGAGACTTGGGGGCAAGATGCGGCCGCCCATACTGGAGATCTCTAGCTTGATCGTGGAAGCGCTCGTCAATGGTGTGGATAGCTGACTCACCTCGGACGGTGTCCCCAGCAAAATCCACCCAAATGGTGTTTTGGGCAACAGCCCCAGCTAGGTGAGCATCTGGCTAACTGCCAGCTCAGGATAATGGAACCACTGCTGAGCAGAAGAGCTCCTCCGACAAGCACTAGACTATGGTGATCAATGATTGCGCGCAGGAGCAAGGAAGGCAGGGCCACCTGCGAGGCATCGAAGCAGGTGAGGGGCGAGCCAAGGACTTCGAGGAACCAGCCCGCGGCTCGCAGGGCGTTGAACATGTCGTGGTAGTTGGTGTGCGGGTGGTCGCCGTGCCAGTCCAGGATGTCATTGCGCACGTCCAGGGAGTCGCGCGGAATGTAGGCCGGGGGGTAGCGCAGTGAATGGAACTGGTCCCACAGGATGCGCCGCTCCCTGCGCAGCCCCTTGCTTCATCACCATGTTACATGATAGGCCATGGGGAGATACCATATTTTCCCCATGTATAAGAAGTAGTCAGACCTGATAGGCCTCGAGGGCTGCATGGAATTTGCTCTTCTTGCCGCAGCCACACGTTTGTTTCCAGGTACATTGACCCATCAACTGTCATATCAAAATGCTTGACAGCTGACGGGAGTAATGGAGATGGCTAGCAAGGAGCTTGCTCTGACCAAGCAGTGTACAAAAGAAGGCATGAGAGGGTCAGACCTGGGGGGTGTGGGGATAATTTCCAGCTTGATGCCCAGTTTGACGGTGCTGCGCCGCTTCTGCTTCTCTCCGCGCTCCGGCGGTGACTCTATCACCAGCGCCACCTCCCCAGTCGCCACCCCCTGACACGCGCAGCAACACCGCTCAGATCGACCAGGCGGACCAAATTTGTCACATGCATGCACCTCTGTAACATAAAGAAGCATGCAGGCTCCCCATTGTGAGATGAATAGGACAGCTCCCTGGCAGAGCTTACAGCAGTGTTGCCCAGTCGATCAAGCTCTGCTGTAGGCTCTCTACACAACTGTCCTACCTATCTCATAAGTGCTTTGCACTTCACCGTCTCAAAGTGGTGTTGTCGGTGAGCTACAAAAAAGGGCGGCAGCACAAAACCACTGCTTTTGGGGCGGGCCTAACCCTTGTCTAACCCTTGTCTTCACGATGGCAGGGCATCTGTGTGATTAACCATGCCCCAGGGTTCAACATGGCGCCTCTTATTTTGTTTCTCCTGCTTAGAGATGGGGGCAGGCGGCAGCACCTTGAAGGTGGCGCCCTCGGGGGCCACGCGGATGTAGAGTGCGAGGAAGCCCGACCAGGGCCACATCAGGTTGCTGTGCTCAAAGCGCACGTCCAGCAGCCGGCCGCCCTCGTTCGTGGATATGAATGTTGGCTCCTCCGCAAACACCCCTGCGCACAGCATATGCAACCATTCACTGAGTCCAGTACAGCGCCGTTTGGGTGGAGGAGCCATTCTGCAATTTCCCTCCGCACAGACCACGGCCTACATGCGCTAGCACAACAAAGGCAGGCACGCTTGGCCGCTATGTTTTCTGTGCACCAAGCACTGCTAGTGCCTCTGACAACTCCCATTGCTAGAATAGAAATTCATGTACAAAATGAAAGTGGGGTTAGAGCCTCCTCATGCAGATGCGGAACACGACACAACATGAAAATACGGTAGATTCGGGCCCTTGAAAGCTCAGGTGGCAATATTTGTACAGAGCCAGATGAGCTGCAGCCCCCACCTGTGAGTCCCATGCCGTTGAGGACGGTGGCGTTGAACATGAGGGGCATCGCGCCAGCATAGAGGGGCTGCGTGCAGAAGGGCCACATGTAGGGGCAGTCCATGAAGTTCAGCTCAGCCGGCACCACCGACGCGCGCGGCTCGTACTTCTGCAGGATCTCCTGTTGCACCACAGGTGGCAGCCCACATTATTAATTTTGGATTCAGAGGAATGCCTGGCGCAAGCACAAGCTTGCATCCACTAGGGCGTGTTTTGGAGAGTCCAGGAGTGCTGTGCGATTGGTAAGATCTTGCATCCTAGGGAACAGGCGCCAGTCTGGGCATACAAAGTTGTCGTGGACAGGACAGTGCACGCATGTCAAGATGAAGGCAAGTGCCGGCAGCAAAATCCAAGGAAACAGTTCCGAGTCTGGTCATCCGAGACTTTGTTGTGCAAGGAGCAGTGCATGCATGTCAAGATACCGCAACCTCTCGCCAGTACTGTCAATGAGGCCTCTCCAAATGCCAGTACCATCAATGAGGGAGGCGCACGGAGCAGTGTGCAGAAAATTGTCGTCAGCAGCATTCAAAGGGGGGGAAAGGGATTGCACCATGGAATTGAGCAGGTTCATTTTGCCGGCTCCCTGCTCGTAGAGGTTGATGCCAGGGATGCGCACAGCGCCCTCCACTAGTGCCTGCTTCATGCTAGCCGGGTTCAGGATACCCCCCTTCATGTGCCACCTGTGCATGCGCATGTTCCCCCCTCAATGTCAATTTTTTTCTTCATCACTCCGTCCTTGCACATTTTCCCCTCACTGTGATGCTTGTGCTGACCACATCAATGGAAAAGATGCTGGTGTTACATGCCGGTACTCTGTGCATATCTCAGAAAACAAAGTGGCCGTCTTGAAACAGGAAGGGAGACGCCTTGTTTATGTTGACATCCTAGGAACCCTTTCTTTTGGTGTGCGTAGCGCTTCAAGAGGCACCCAGTCTAAAATATCTGAAGACCGGTGGCGAGGAGATGCAACAGGCAAGTAGGCTTGGCGCCCTTCTGCGGTGCATTCATGGACATGGGGGGCACCTGCGGGCCTCAGGTACAACGCTGGCGAGCAGGCAGACGGCTCCGGCAACAACGGGTGACGCGACGGAGGTGCCGGAGAGACTGCGGCAGCCGCCCTGGATGCGGCTGCCCATCACATCCCGCCCGTACGCCACCACGTCTGGCTGCAGCAGATAAGCAACACCTCAAGCCCGTCATGCTTGTGCATTTTTTTGAGAAAGTCCCCAGATCTGCTGTTTTGCTGCCTGAACACTTGACTGCCGCTGCAGTCGTTTTACCCTGCAAATCCTGGAACCATTTTCTAGTTAGAGAATGAAAGGTATTGGTAGACCACCGAAAAATTAGATCATGTGTGTCTTAAATGCTGCATGCATGCAGCCAAACCCGAGGGTCAAATGCAGCTCAATCGAGAAGAAGGTGGTCCTCGAGTGTTCCTGTTGCGAGCATGCAGCGGACCCCCAAGCTCTGTTTTCCCACCTTGGAGCGGCCGTAGCCGCGCGGCAGCTCCCAGGTGGACATTCCCCGGCTGGAGAAGGACGCGATCTTGTCAGCGTAATCGATGCCGCCCACGCCCAGCACATCGTTCTGGTCAGCCGGGTTGTTCAGCGTCCCGTACAGCGGCCCGTCGTTGCCAATCGCACTCACCATTATTATGCCATTGCTGGTGATCTCCCACACCTGGCCCACAGAGTAAGAAACGAGAGTCCCGGCGTGCTCTTTTATTGAAGTTGCTCAACTCAGCCCATTGCCATTGGTCCTGGATCTGCAAGTCTGCTCCTCTTGTTGCGCCTTGATGAGAAAATGCCAGAATTCTCAAACTTTTCCCGTGTGATGTACTGATGAATATTGAACAGCAGGGTAAATTGTGGACATCTCATGCTGCTTGCTACGTCCGTGGTCTCGAATGGGGGCCTGCCATTCTCGCTATTGCATGGCGACAGCAGCGTGTGAGGGGCATGAGAAGCAGAGGAGATCCTGATAGGGATCTGATCACCTCAGCGAGAAAGGGTCAGCAAATTCAAACCTTACCTTCTCGACAAATGGCTGGTCCAGGTAGTCCGGCCCACCAATGCTGAGGTTGACCACATTCATCTCCGTGGCGATGGCATAGTTGAACGCGTCCAAGAACCATGATGTGAAGGACACCTGCCACCAAAATTCTCTCTTGAATATTTCGCCGCCCAAGATATAGAGCAACCTAGCAAGATTCATCTTGTAGCCTTCTGCACATAAGCCATGATGTATGCCCTCATATATTTTTGAATGTTCATAATCTTGCTGGCTGCAGGCATGATCTGGCGGGATAAGCAGAAACCTTCAGCAGAATTCTTTTGAGGCGCTACGTTTGCGCCGGGAGTGCAGGGCTGGGCAGCTGCCCCACCTGGTCATTGGTGAAGACCCGGAAGGTGTGGATGTCCACTTCTGCAGCAAACCCAGGGCAGGCTGCATCGCTGCCAGCCACCACACCGGCCACAAAGGTGCCGTGCCCCAGCCCATCCTCCAATGTCGGTTCATGCGTCCAATTGGTGCGCTCCCTGCACCAACACTTATGTTAATTCCCTTTGAACATAGCCAGCCGAGAACCGTAGAATACAGTGCCCACCATGCAACACTGCTCACGACACTCTCCTTCTCACATTGCCAGCCAACAAAAGCACGCTGGGATGAGTAGACACAAGGAAGCTACTGCGCATGGCATACTCTGCATCAGCGCGAGCCTCTGGCAATGCATGTCTGCAACAGCACTGCACCGTGCCTCACCTGCAAATGCTGATCACACCTGGTCTGGCTATGCAAAAGGGGGGAACTGCAGAAATTAGTTGGCAGCGTTTGAGGGCATGCCCACTTGATGTTCTTCACGTGGGGGTGGTCTTGGCGGATGCCGGTGTCAAAGACCCCCATCTTCACGCCCTTGCCCTGGAATCCGGCAGACCACAGGCTCTGCGCAGAGAATGCGGCCGTCACGCTGTTCTTCGACAGCAGCTGCCGCCGCTGCTGGGCCGCCCCTGTCCGGTTGCCCCGCTCTAGATCCCACAAGTCGCCATCCTCGTCACCAAGTCCTATCGTTGGCCTTGTGCATAACCTGCATGCCATGCACACTTTTATCCTCAGTACAATTAAGCAACAAATCATACTCCCACTTTTGTCAGGTGGCAATTGAATTGAAGCAGGGGTCATCAAGACGATCAAGCTGCAGGTCAAAGGTGCCCGTCAAACACCGCGATGAGGGCTGGTCATAATGAATGTTTGCGCTGTACCTGCCAGGCCGCTTCTTCACGGCTGCATGCACATCGCCATCCTCTTGCCAGAGGCTGCATCCTGGCAGGTCTTTGTTGTGGGTCGGGCCCGCGTCCTCCCACATGAGCGCCCGAGTCACTCGCCGCTCTGGGTGCACGTCCCTCACAAATGACAGCCCCTCCAGCGCAGCCTGCCAAACACATTATTATCAAGCCAGTGCCTTCAAGTACACGCAGCAGGTGCTTACCGAGCTGACATGCGGCAGCCTCTTTGGTGGATAGCAGAGAGAATTTGCAATGCTTATGAGCTCGATCTAGATTTCTGTCAACTTTCGAAAAGAGCACCTGCAGCAAGAATTGCATACCTTTGCTGGATCTATGTCTGTGTCATTGATATTGAGCAGGCCGAAGTCTGTGGGGTGCTGTGTGGCACTGTTGTTGCGTTCCAACCAGCGCCACTGCAGCCCAAAGCCCCGCATCCCCTCCTCCAAGCTTCTCCTGTGCTCTGATGCCATCTTGTACTGCTTGAAGCGTACAATGAACGTCCCTCCGACCACATCCCACGACACCTGGACATCTGTTCCCGCTGCAGCAGGGCACTCTCCCTGCTGCAGACCCTGCACATCACCAAGGTACGCATAGTCTCAAACATTGCCCTCTCTATGCATTTCACTTTTTCCTCCTTTTGACATTGATTAAGACGCTGCGTCACGCAATGACAAGCCTGGTGGCCAAGACTCCCCACCTGAAGTGATCCACTGCTGTCGCGATGATCTCGTCTGCATGATGTCCCGCTGGAGATTGCATCGGGTTGATACGAGCTGCACAATTGTAACGCTCCTCCCAGTACAGCCAGCACAATGAGGCTAGCAGACCACAACTGTTGGACCATCACCGCTCCACATCAGCAAAGCAGACAGTGCAGCATGCATTCTCGCATTGTCATTGGCAGGAACATGGCCCCTTTCACCAGCAAATGAGCACTGGATTCCAAATAACAAGCCTAATATCGCCTTGAGACCTGACGAAGAGTACTGCAATCGTCTGCAGCAAGGGATGTCTTACAATTTCTTCCACAGCAGGTGGTCGTGATCCAATCTTTATAATTATTTGGTGAACAACTTCCTCATGGATCTGTTTATGCGATGGACGCGGAGTGTCGTTTGCGCAGGGCCAGCCAAGAAGTTTGCGACATCAGTAATGCCAGGTGGCAGGCATGTACTGAGCAGCTTCAAGGCATGCACGAGGAGCGAGCTGCTGGTGCCCGGCACTGCCACCATCTGGCCCAGCACAGATGCAAGAGGTAAGAGAGAAGAACGAACGTAGGAGGACAAAACATTGTTGACGTTCAGTGACGTACCGATCCAGGCACTGATGGAACTGCAGGGCAACCACTCTGAGGAAGAACCAGTAGGCCACTCTGTAAATTTACCGCCTGAAGTCTGGCGAGCGGTTGCCTGCCATCTATCCTTCCGGCAGTGGGTCAGAGTGAGCGGCATTTGCAGGCTGATCTGGAAACTTCAGCTGGATGAGTTTGACGTGGACATCGAGTCAGTTGGACTGCGAGGTGAGCCGTGCATGAGAATGATCTCTCCTTATATGCTTCTATCTTTTAGCCGCTGTCCTTTCTTGCCTCGCTGCAACTTGTGAGGAATTTGTGAGGTGCTGCGCAGGACTGTGCTGGGCTGCACATAGATGGGGCAAAGCCCGCAAAATCAGATTGAGGCTCCCCAAGCAGGATAGTCCCTTTCGGTATTCCGAGACAATCCAGAAGGCCCGCTCCATGCCAAGAAATCTGAGTCAGCTCGACCTGGATCTCAGCTTCACACGAGGAGAGCTCAGCAGGCACCCCCTTTTGTTCTCGCTCACAGAGCGTCTCAGAAACCTGCAGGTTCTGCATCTCGTAGTCCGTCATTCGAACATAGACTGCATCTCAAGGTTGAGTAACTTGAAGCATCTGCGGCTTCTGACTGACAAAGATGTGCGGTATGTCTTGACAGACAATTTTGGGTCGCTGCATAATCTGCAGACCCTGTACATGCACGCTCTCCACCCGGACTCGGTGTGTGCATTGCTTCTGTTAGGATGTATGAGCCATATGCAGAGCGTCTCACTGATCAATGTGGTCCCCGCTGCTCTAGCCTTGGCTGAGGGCACTGATCTGCATGTAGAGCTCCACAGATTGCAAGATACACACAAGACCGTGTGGTACAACAACATGTCAAATTTGCGGTCTGTGCGCCTGTCCACATGGACTTTTATAGAGGAGAAGGATCTTCCGGACTTCTTGTTCGAGCCTTTGAGGCTCGATGTGCTGGACATCTGCGCCTCTCGGTTCGGGACAGATAGAAATGCTATCCTGCTGCGTGGGGCCTTCCTCTCTTGCCAGAACCTTCGCTTTGGCTGCGAATCGGTGCATGCGATCATTCCAGACTCAGGCTTTGTCTGGTCGAGGCTGTGCGTTTCAGCTAGGGGCACCTTGGATGTCAGGTTCATGAGCGTGCAATCTTTTGTGGAGGGCTGCCCAGCTGCTGGCTTCAGCTTTGACTCACTGAAGGGCAGAGGCCTGATGGAGTTGTGCCAGCATTTGCAGCAGAGCGCCGCTGACTGGTATTTGGGTGAGAGCAGTGGGGATGAGGGGGGCTCCGTGGTGGTGTATCCTGGCAGCGTTGCAAATACTGTGTTCCACCCAATCTGCGTATGTGGCGCTTGCCAGAGGTGTTTGGGCATTTAGGATGCCCTTGTGCAGCTGAACTTGTGTGACGCAACATTGCAGAAGGGCAAACGATGGGCATGATGTGTTAATGCTGCACCGTAGGAAGAGTTTCCTCCGAGGGGGACATGTTCTGTGTGTTACAGCAAATATTCAGAAGTTGATGCAAGTCATATTGTGAGTGGCATCCTGCCCAGTAGGATTGGGCGTGGCACAATCCAATTGGTTCTGTCATGTGCGCACATGTCACTGTGACACTGTCACATTGCGAAGTTGTCATGCACGCCTGCAAAGAACCATCTGCACTATTTGCCATGTGGCCTACAAGCTCTTCCAGTACTAATTGTATATACAGGTGCTACGTAGGGACCTGTCAAATAAGCACGCACATTACAGCAGCAATGTTCTTGAAGTTAGGCACTGCTCAAGTGCACAGAAATTGTGTGGTAGTTGGCACCACTTGCAGGAGACTGTGGCACTTGAATTGACATCAGTAACACTACCACCAACATGCATGATAGTGATGCTGCTGATCTGTCAAGCCCTCTAATGCACTACAAGCGTTCAACTGGTTGCAACAGTCAGACAACGGTAAATGACAGTTTCTTCCACGGTGCACATGCTATAGGCACTTCCTGGTGTCGCCTAAGGCGAAGCCTCCATTCTTAGCCCAATCTTGGATGACTAATAGCTGTCCCCGTCATCCAGCTGCAGCATTGTTGCTCTCCAGCTGCAGCAGCCATTTGGTGTGTGCCACAACGGTGCGCTTGGAAACCGCTGCAATGGCTCCTCAAATGCAAATCATGTGCATGCTCTTAGAACTCGTCCTTGTCCGCTCCACCTCCTGCAAATTTCAGAAAGCCAAGAGCTCTAGCTACCTATCTTAGATGATGGTTGACAGTCCCAGGTTCTGTCTAGCTCCTCTAGAGGTACATCTGACAGATATGATCTTCTTGTACATTGTACAAGACAGCAGTCATCTGTGTGCTTGACAACACCTACCTGTGGCTGCTTCATCTTGCCCTGCTGCCCCCATTCCTGCGCCCGGCTGCGACTCGTTGAACAGGCCTGCGCCGCTGTCGCTGCCCGTCCCTCCCCCTAGCTTGCCCCTGCCCTGGTCGTGCAGATTCAGCATCTCCAGCACCGCGTCGTGCGCATGCCAGGCCCCATCCCGGACCGCACCTGCATGCATGCACACAAGCAGTCCTATCCTGTGCTAACTGCCAGGTGAATGTGGCCACAGTTACTTTTACTGTGGCCACATTCCAGCGTTCTCCCACTGCTGCATGATGTCTGGAAGACTGCAGCAAACAATGAGTGGAGATTCGCTTGTGACCCGGTGCCCTGACATCAGACAATCGGTCCAAGGCAGCTTGCGCATGCAAATGACAGCCCACAATTATTCACTGGTCAGTAAGCATACTGCCAAGGAGCAGACAATGCTGTGACAAAGCCTCACAGTCAGGATATCTCTAAGCTGCAGTCAATCACAGCAGAAAGAGGTCTGGCTCATGCAGCGCACCCTTGTCTGGGGCGTAGGCGTGCAGCGCCCAGACAGCCAGCACGAGGGCGGCCCCCATGCCAAATCTCACAATCCAGTGGCTGCCCTTACCCTCCTCCGGCTCGGCATCCAGCTCCAGGATGGGCCAGAACGCCTCGTCGATTCCCTTGTCCTGCACAGCAGTCGAGCAGAGAACCATCTCACGGCATCACATGCAAAATTGGATGTGCTGAAACTGCCGCCCGGTGCGCATGTTGGTGCAGAGACGCATGGGATGAGCACTGCTGCAGCTGTGCTGCTCCCACAAGCAAACTTGCATATACTAGCTTTTACACAGCATATGCAAACAGCTCAAACATGAGTTCCTGCAATCTGAGAGTTGCAATCAGCACATGAAGTGTGACAGCACGACCATTCAGCACGAGCTCTCGATGTGCTGTGCAAAACAGCAATCAGGTCTGGACAAGTGCAGGAAGATGACTTGCTGCTGCCTTGATCTCGTGCAAGATAGGGTAATGCACTAGTGGCAGGGGCAGGCATGGGGGAGTGAATTTAAGGCAGAGGGGCGCACGTCCGAGAGGAGGTGCGGGAAGAGCCAGAGGGAGCGGCCAAGGAGCACCCAGGAGGACAGTGCCAGCAGCGAGCGCACAGTCAGCGTGGCTAGGATGCAGATGATGAGGGTCATGGACACATACACCGCGGCTAGCTTCACCGGGTGCGGCGCGAGCGGGAACATGCAGCAGAGCATGATGGTGATGAGCGCGAGCGCGCTGAAGAGGTAGCTCCAGGGCGACACCTGCTTGTCGAACAGCCACGCGTACAGGTGGTCCTCCTCAAAACTCTGCGCGCCACACCAGGGGTGTTTAGAAGGTTGGATCTTGATACCATGTGAAGGTTGAAGGTCATAGCAAATCCAATAGCTACCTGAACAAGAAAGAGGTGAAATAGCTACCACCCGAGCAGGTTAAATGTGGTTACAATTGGTCAGACGGCAATCATTTTCCTATCCAAAGGTCACACGGGCGCCCACTGTGGCTTGCTGCATGCCCCCACAACCAAAAGTGCCTAATAGTAAACCCTCACTGATTGCATGCCGGCAGTCTCATTGAATGCACATGTATGGTGGTACGCAGGCCGACAAGCCGGCGGCGTGTCCCAACTTTGACATCATGTCCTGACTGAAAACACCATTATGCAAGTCGGCATGAAAGTGAATATGGCATCGTATTCAAGAGCTCTGCTTTGCGCTACACATGTGATCTGAAGGTGGAGCATCCCACCCTCTCGTGTACGAGTGGCAGCAGCTTCTTGGGCCACTTGACGAGGCGCTTCTTGCCGGGCTTGGGCTTCTTGAACATGCGCTCCGTCTTCATGAAGAGTCCCTTCCTCAGCATCATGTCAGCCACATCCTGCACCTGCTGGTCCACCTTTGTCGCTGCAAAGGCAGAACAAGCTCATACCCAGTCCCAAGGTATCGGCAAGCTTGTGCTACACTCACAGCAGGTAAGCAAGGTCCGACCCTATGCAATGGAATTGACCTCATATTTATGAGCGGCGCACCTTTGGAGACAAAGGGCTGCATGAGCTCCTCATGCTTGCGCAGGTAAGCAGCAAACTCCTTGCCCCGAAACACATCCACTCTCTTGTCTTGCAAGATGGCTGCCCGCTCCTCAATGCCTGTCTTGCTCCGCAGCTTGTCTGCCAGCTGCTTCAGCGGATCTTCCTGCTGGTTCCCCTGCAGGGCGAGAATTGTCAAAGATCCGAGACTTGAAAGAGGTCCTGTGTCATCACGCACACTGGCAGACTCAAAAAGTCGCTCAGACAGGGATGGCTGATAGATTTGAAAAATTGCAAATTTCTATCACAACACGTTCTGCAAAATGCTGTGTGCGCAGGCAACAAGGGTGGCCTCGAGTACGCTGTCGATCGAGGTTGATTGCATTCAGTCACATCATCATAGGGCAGCAATGACTGAAATCTGGTGAAAAGTTTATGGAACAATGAAAGCAATACTTATTTTAATAAGCATCCTGCTAGTTTCGCCGCACCTTAGGAGCCATGGCTTTTCAGATCAGCAAATTTCGAAGGAACGGTGTTCAGCGGTCAAGGACTCTACGGAAGGTCCATGATGGCAACGTTGGACAATGTTCTTCACAATTTTCGTTGTTCAGCGCGGAAGGCGAACTGGCGTGTGGTCTGGCGCCCTGGCATCGGCACCTGCTCTCACATGTCGTTGCACGTGGTGATCACAAGCCAGATTAGTGCCAGAAGCCAAGAACTGTCTCGTTGTGCTGCCACAGAATCATAAGGGTTACAAGACTGGAGCATTCAGAACACTACACCTTACACCCACTGCAAGATGATGCTATGGAATCCTTGACCTGTCCGGTCCGAGAAGTCCGGTTCAAAAGGTGGACTTAGGTCCGCATTTTATCCAAGGACTGAGACCGACTTTGGGTCATTCCCAAAGACGAGTAAAGCAATCAGACTGGAAAATCACTGCACAGTGGCCTCTGCAAGGTCCCAGTAGTGCGCAACGCCTCGCTCCTCCAGAAACTTGCGCGCCTCCGCTGCAGACTTGGCATCATGCACCATGAATTTTTGAAACGCTGTGGCCTTCACTTTGCCTGTCCACGCCAGCCTGCACCCAGGTACTTTCCGCTGCACATCTGCACCAGCACACACCAGCACCCAGTCAGCCTAAAAATTTGTGCTGGCGACACCTACCTTTAAGGTATGAGTATACAGCAGAAACATGCTGGGGGAACCAGAGCGTCAGAGACAAGGATTTCACAGGAAACCCGGTCAGGTGCAAAGCACAGTGTAGCATGATTTTCATCTGAGATACGTCATCTGCATGCTAGTGGTAAGCTGCAGACTGTTGTGGGCCCCGCAGGTATGACTGCAGACGCCCTGCATGAATGCGAGATTCCTCTCTGGCTTCAAATTCACTGATAATAATTTAAAAATCGACCATGGGAGGAAGGGATTCACCGTCTTCGTCCTGCTGCCTCCTGTCATCATCCTCATCTTCCTCCTGCTCCTCCTCCCACTTAATGCGCCCCAGCATGAGCTTGTTGTAGCGCTTGTGGGACTTGGGTCCCCCCTCCACAACCACCACGCTGAGCGCCTCCATTGTCACAGAGCAGCCCGTCATGTGCAGCTCCTGCGCAGCAACCCCAGTCTGCATGCCGCCTGCCACCTTGAAATTGCTGCAGAGCCTTTCAACGACATCTGGCACAAGCCTCTGCTGCAGCTTGGCAGATCCTAAATGTAATGCTTGCCGCATTCACTTGTTTTTACAGCAGCAAGGACAGCTGGACCGCCCCCGGCCACCCCGGCCGCGGTACCAGGAAAGAACGAAGAATGACTGTGATAACGATAATGTTAATTGAACAGAGAGTGCAATATACACAAGGCAGTGCGAGCTGCACGCAGGAACAAGGGGCTGCTTCGCGGCACAGATGCATGCTTCTAAAAAAACAAATTTGGACTAAGAATGCAGTGCGGCGGGCCACCTCAGCGTTGGCGCGGACTTTGAAGCGGTGCGGCGGCTTGGCGAGGCGGTCGACTGCGTAGACTGCAACGGTGGGTGCCTCACCCTCACCGGCCGCGCCCACCAGCTTGACGTGCTTCTTCTCCTTGCGTTCCGCCGGCGTCAGCTTACGCGACAGGTTGCGGTCCTTGTGCGCCTGCAGCCAGCCCGCACATGCACCCGCTGTCAGCAATTTTTTACCTAGATAGGCACGAAGCAGGGCGTGGCCATGTGCTATTATCCTGCTGAGAGCTCCGCGGAAGTCTATCATCACGGGAAAACAGTGTCTCGCTCGCACAGGGGCAGTGGCCAAAGGCTGGCTGAAAAAGTCTACTGCAAGCATATGTTAGGCAGATCAACCCCAGTCATTGCCGAATTCCATTTTGACTCATACTAAGCAACAACAAAGGCTGCTCAGGGTCCTCTGGGTCCAGGATTACAGAGTCGCCTCCCCAGGGTGCATGCAATGGCGAGGAAGGGAAGGTTATGGGCCAACGATTCGCACCTGCTCGCGCTCCTCCATTTGCGCGCGCACTTGGGCCTCCATAGCGGATGGGTCGGCGACGGCCTCATTGCCCAGCACACGCATGAGGTTGCTGATTTTGACCTTGGGCTTGGGCGGCTCCATCAGCCCCTGCCGGATCATCTCCTGCCGGTCCTTCTCGCGCTCGTTGCGCCGCTGCGTCTTCAGCTTCTTCCGCTCCTGCCCGCCCGCCACACACACTTCCTCAGAAGTCCGCTCTAATTGCGTTCTGAGCGCAAGGACATCTCGCAAACTTGCCACTCATCCCCTTTGTGATGGCGATCTCAATGAATGTGCTAACAGAGGATGATTTAAACCCCCCATCAAGACAGGAGAGGTACGCATGCACATTTCATATACAGGCAGGTCTCCTTTGGCAGACACATTATAAAAGCTGTAATGGCTATTTTGTCAAGGTACTTATAGATGACAATTTGAGCATGCCAAGTTTTGGAGGGTGGGGATGCAGGGCACGGCACAGGGAGCACAAAGAGAAGCATGGAAGCTAGGCAGCGTTGGTGGAAGCATGGAGCACCTTTGCAGTCAGCATGAGCGGCATGGGCGGGGGCGGCGGCTCCTCTGCAGGCGGGTCAATGGGCACAGGGTGCTCCACAAGGATCGTGATCTTCTCTGCGTTCAGATTTGCTGCAACATCCTCGCCAGCTCCATACCTCTGCACGCATCAGCGCTCTCGTCAGCACTGCTAGCACCCTGTGGAATCTCGTCCGCACTCTCCAGAAGCAGCCCCACTCTCAAAGTGTCAAGCCCGCTGTGGCATCATGCAATCTCCCAATGCCTCGCATGTTAGTGCAGACAGTGCAAGCACCCAACGTCACCCATCAGCAGATGCACTGGACAGGGACCATAATAGATTTTGATCATCAGACATTCAAGAGGGGTTCTCCGAGGAAAAGGGTGCACCTCTGGGTCTCGAAGGATGCGCGCATCCCACCACTCCACATCTGGTATGGGGTCGAGCTCCGGCTCCTTCTTCTCCTCCTTTGGAGGCCGCTGGCCCAGAGGGATCATGTTTACATCCCCCACCGGCGCAGCGCTCCTCTTGTCCTCGAAGGCCTTCCCCGGCCGCGCCTTTACAGCCTCTTCCCCAAACTGGGCCTGCATGCATAACCCCTCCATTTCATGATGTACCTTAAAGTCCCTGCCAGCAGCTCATCCAAATATAAAGGTGCAAAACATCTTGGCATTCGGTCGGCGTCATCTCCTTTGTTTCAAGTCTGCTGGTTTTTGTCACAGACACTATCATTTATAGGCTTTTTATTAAATAACCCCAGCCACGCTTTGTTGATAAAATGACATAATTCCTTGTTTACTGCATACATGAACTGGGAACGGCCCTGCTCTGGCAGAGCTGCAAGCACCATAAAACCCCTTTGAGAAGTGCCATTGTGGGATGATGAGTGGGCGGTGACTGGCAAGAAATGGAACCTTGAGGCGCAGGACCTCAGCCTGCTTTTCAAACCGGCCGTGCTGCACAAATTCAAAGCTGGCCCGCGGTCTCCGCTGAACTTTGTTGAGCAGCCGGTCCCCCATTTCCGGATCATAGAAGCTGCGCCAAGGCAAAGGACACTTGATCAGTGCTGGCAACGCTACGAAGCCATGGTAGGACTGATCTGACCAGAAGGCAGCCTTCGCACGGCCGGCAACATATAGGATATGAGAACCGCTGATCAATATTGTTGGCGTCAACTGGATGACTTCTTACCTGCGCTTGGGAGGCTCAGGCTTCTTGGGCTCTGCTGGTTTCTTTGCCTCCACCCTCTCATTGAGCTGCACACATGATAATCTCCTCAATTTCTCTGTTCAGTACTGACCATCAGGAAGAGTCTCGAGCTTTAGTATTTTCATGTGTAAGGGTGCAAGGGTCACCTTCAAGGTTGGCGCAGCTACTCTAGTGTCATTCCGCTGGATCAGTCGGCCTTGCGCATCCACCTCCCTGCCCTGATCGTCCAGATACAAAGAGGCCGGCGTGAAAGTCTTGGGCTTTGCACCTGGAGGAAGGGCTGGCGCTACTGCAGGTGGTGGCAGCACAGCTGGTGTGCCAGAAGCCTTGGGAACCTGCATCCCAGGAAGCATGTCAGCAAAACATAAATGTATATGAATGTTTACCAAACCTCTGAAGAAGCGATGGAAGAGCAGATTGCACCACCCAACAAGAGGAGCAGTCTAAAACAAGGGCGAACAAAGGAGTCCTTGCAAAATGACGGCACACAGTCACTCACCTTGTTTTTAAGCTTTTCATTGAGCTGCCTGAGTTCTAGCAATTTTCTGGCCCTTTCCAGCGCAGCCTTCGCAGCATCTTTATCAATCGGCTTTGCTGCAGCAGGAACCGATGGCACCGCAGGACCACTGGTGTCAAACCTAGACCGCTTCACACGCGGTTGTTCGCCTTCCGACATGGTGAATGAAGTGGTATTGATCCTCCTAATGCCAACCCTCCTTCAAGTTTCACCAAGCATTTGGGACACTCTCGATTGGACAGCAAATTCACTGCTCTTCGCAGCCAGTGCTTGATGGCAAAGCTCCAATGCTTGGATTTTCCTTTGCGCAGAGAGCATGAGAATCTCTCAGTGCTCTCCCAGATTGGCACCTGCCCTCACATGCCACTGCATGTGAAGCGTTCAATCAATTCTCTTTGATCAGAAGCCGGGCTCAACGAAATACTCTTCCACACACAATTTAAACTGAGAGGAACGAGACTTCTGTTTGGGGCCACTGCTGCAAACGCCTAATAGAATAATAACTGGATCGCCACAATCCACGAGAAATTAAAACTTGTAGTTACCCTCGCACAGTAGTCTCTTAATAACTTATATAATTCTAAGTACAACTATCTTGTTGGTGAACAAAGATCTTAGTCACCAAAAGGGGCATCTGTCCCTGGGCAGATGGCTGAAGGACCAAGCCCACTGGTATTCCAGGGCGCGGCTGCAGCTGAGGCTGAATCTGTGATCGACACAGAGAAAGAACTGCATCGCCGCAGGTGTGAAGAGATTCACTCTACATAATTCAATACATTCCAGAACCCCCTCGCTATAGCTGAGGTGGGAGGTAGCTTAGGTGGCTTGCCTGGTCCAGGGCTGAACGATTTGGCACGGACTATGTGGATCCCAGCAAGCGGAGTGATCTACGCTCGGAGTTCCGCAAGCAGAAGTTCAAGAAGGAGGGATTCAAGACCGGCTTGGACCTGTTTGATGAGGTGCGCCGGCCCAGGCTGCCTTGCTGACACCTGCCTGCTGCCCCAGTGCTGGCCATGGACTACTTCCCGAAGATATCGGGTGTCCTTAACACAGAGGGGTCCTTGGGGGGTTTCTTATAAATAGAAGGTGTGCTTCAGGAGGAGGTGGCACGCATGCAAGTGAGGGCTCAGCGGTTCCAGACAGAGCTGAAGCTGCCGGACTACAGGCCGGCAGAGGTGCCAGAGGACGAGGCAAAGAAGCAGCAGAGGGCTGCGCGCTTTGGCGTCGACTACACACCCGCTGACAAGGGAGCCTTGATGGAGATCGGTGCGCCATCATCCTCCGCGTCTCGTGACTCTTAGACTGGGGCCATGCAAATTCGCAACCTGGAGCCTTGGCTGACCTCTATCTATGCTGGGCAGTGACATAGACTTTGCTGGGCACATGCAAGCCATTCTACTGGGGGAGCAAAGATTTTAACCCTGCCTCATCCTATCAATTGTCTCGTCCCAGATGTGCTGGAGGAAAAGAAGGAGCACGGGTGGGACATACCGAGGCGGCCAGAGGCGATCCACTTATATGGGGTGGACTGCATGAGCACAGCAGAATGCCTGGCATACTTCAGCGATTACGGGCCCACCTTTGTGGAGTGGATCGATGACTCATCCTGCAACGTGCTGTTTGAGGATGACTACACCGCCAAGCGCGCCCTCATCGGCCGGGGCAAACCTCTGCCGCCGGACAACTCAGCCCCTGACACTGCCGGTACCCATTCATCCCCCATGTTACTTTGCTAGCTGAAGCAGCACGATTGCTGCACCTGTCCTCTCTGAGACCAGCAGGGATGTGTTATTCTGTTATACCAATGTGTGCAACGTCATGTTCTGGTGCTCAGAATTGCTGTGTGAGGAGCTCCAGGCCTGTGTGCTATTCCATACTCTCCCATGATAGTGCAAGGGGCCTGGGGAGTGCAGTGCTCTGAGAAATGACCTCACTGGTGGATGCATGTCCAGGGTTGGATCCCACGGACATCAATAATGCACCCTTCCTGTGGCACAAGGGCGAGGACTTCAAGAAGGGCTCTACATCTATCCCGCTCATGTACCGCATGGCCACCACTGCGGACGTGAAGCCGGCGCACGGCAAGAAGTTCTCGCGGTACCTGTGGAAAATGCCCGTCAGAAAGGTGGCCTGCCTGTCACCCCTATTGCATTGCCCCAATGGTGTCTTGTACTTCACAATTATAATGCCTGCTGTGCAGCACCCTTCCATCCCACAGACGGCTCCTTTATTGAAAAGCTCATCGCCAAAGCTATAGGGATCTCCAGTGGCATGTAGTGGGTCCCCAAAAATGCTGGAGAAACGGAAAAATCCAGCACCAGACTTGAAAGACATCGGCTATGGTATATATGGTACAAGGGAAATGTTGGTTTTGCGGTGCAGGCCCAGCGGCTGCAGAGAGAGGAGGTGCGGCAGAGGCAGCAGGGCACCAATGGAGAGGAGAGTGGCGATATTCAGATGAAGGGGACTAAGAGCACCAGGAATGAGCGGAAGAAGCGGAAGCGGCAAAACAGAGACGTGGACATGGTTGACGCAGAGGTGTGCCTTTCACTCCTCAGTGCTGCTTCTTACAGGCATCGTGTGCAATTTCATAATGATTGTCAACGATGTGAAATCTGCAGACACACCGAAGGCAGAACCGCCCTTGCATGTAAAAATGCATTTTGCGGCGCTTTTTGAAGTGTCAGTGCATGTCATGTTCTTTGCGAGTGCACTTCTGGCTGGTTTCCAGATGGTTTCAGATCCCTGTCTGCAACGAGTCAGGGAGGGGCTTATATAAATCGAGGGAGTTTGAACTGGTCCTAAATTTTTGCATGCATGCATCTGTGGTGCAGGATATGGAGAAGGAGGAAGGAGAAGAGGAGGAGGAGCTGCCAGAAGCCAAGGTACCAAAGGCGGACGTGGCGGATCTGCGCGAGTTGCTGCGGCGCAAAGAAGGGCCGTCTGGGCTGTTCTCGTCCGCCGATGCCTTCATCCCATTCTCAGAGGAGGATGAGGAGGAGGAGGAGCTCCTTGATGCGAAAGTTGATGTAGCAGAGGCAATTGGGGCGGAAAAGACTCTGACTGAGAGCAACGGCGGCCTGGAGAGTGCTGCTGCAGGTGTTGCTGCAGAGGCATGATGCTGGCGGACTCTGACAGTTGCCTGTTGTTGGGTCTTGAAGCACGAGTCAGCTGCTATCATGAGTCTGCAGCTGACGAACGGATGTTGTTAACAGACTTGACGTCGCTAGTTTGGCAAACAGCCATTGACTGGAATTATGCTTGACATCTGCTCCCGGGCGAAACTGCCGTGTTGTAGAAATATGAAGAGAAAACTGTGTTCAATCTGCTCACTAAAAGGGCACACCCAGCCTGTCAGCTGCAGTTGACCAGCTGGTGCTGGCAACCATTCCCCTACCACTCCCCTATCCTTGCTGGCATTTTAGTCACTCCCAAGTGTGTAAAGCGACCAAATATGCGCAGCGCTGCATCCTGAGTTGGCTTTTTGTCAGATCCAAAGCTGATATTGCAGCAGCTGCAGCTGCCAGCTGGCATATCGATATGCCATATGGCCACATCATGATGATGCCCACGCACGATCTTGGCACCTCCAGAAAATCCAATAAAATTGAATATGTCTTGGATTTGTATAACTGGCCCATGGGCAGTTACCAGGAAGCTTCAGCAACATCAGCCCAATAGAGCAGGCTGCACAAGGACCCACGGCGTTGCCTGTGATGAAACGGCAGAAAGAGGGAGCATCTTCATCGTTCGTGCGTCCCATTCTTTCTTTCTTTCATCCTTCCTTCCAGTCCAGATACACTCACAAACGTCTTACTTCTCAGGATCTGAGCAAACAAGTGCAAAAATTGTGTTCAGCGCTCTGGCCGAGAGGGGAGGATCGTTCCTTTCGCCATAGGTGCGTCGTGAAACTTTGTTGAGTGCTAGTCTGTTGGTGCCAGCAACCATTTGGGCTCCATTCGCCGCATCCAGTACAGTGATCTTTCGGAGTCTTCAGCTCCTGGGCCAATGAACGTCACCGGTACCATCTCAACGCCTACACCCAAAACTCACTGCTTGTGGTTGATGGTCTCCTCAGGGTTTTTTAAGAGAACCTCTTGTCAATTTTGATCCCATACAATGTTAGCATGCAAGCTCTACCAGCTGTACACAGCCTCACTTTCAGCACCTAGGCCTCTGGTTAGTATGTTTCTGAGGATGACCTTGCCTCCGCAGAAGGCAATAAGTTTGTCAAGTCCCAGTATCGAGGAGTCCACGAAACCATACGCAAGGACGGCGTGACCGTCTGGCGGCCCTTCGATCAGCTACGTTCCTGTGAGTCTGCCGGAGCGCCTCCTGATCTCCCCAGCACTTGCTTTTCTTGCTCAACCTGCCCGAACGGTTTCGTGCAGCATAAAGGAATCAGACTCCTCAGCTCCCCATTGTCTTCGTGCTTCTCTCATTGTCTTCATGTGTGCAGATCACCGGCAGCATCTGGATGTCACTTGGATGAGGTGAGGGCAGCAAGGTGCTACGACATGCACGTGTTGAGACTGCATGGTCCCAGTGCACCCCTCAACTTCGACCCCAGCGACTACGAGGTGAGGAATGCAATTCTCACGCAATTCTCATGCAATTCTTGCATACAGGAGCCGGATGATGTAAGCGTTTGAAGGCGCCGGTTTTGTTCCGCCCAAGGGTTGGTGTTGAAGGCAGGTCTGAGGATGTGGTGACCTGGCAGGGTATGGAGCAGCTGCAGGAGGAGGAGGAAGAAAAGAGGTGCAGCGCCGTGAAGGTGAGCGGTAGCGACGCTACCTCGGCTCATTGTCGACACTATGTTCAGGGGCATGTGTCCTGTAGTACAGGACCTGTACTACGGAAAGTCTCTACGTTTATTTATGCAACAACCTATGATTAATTCAGTGCCTACAAGTAGTACTGCGCAGCCTCGTTGATGATGCCCTGCCGCCATAAGTTGGAAGCGTGGTGGCATTTAAAAAGGCCTTTGCTGCTAAGGAAGGGCAAGCATTGACAGTGACTTGGTGGGATAGAGTTACATAGGCTTTGCTCTGTGAGGCAAGCTTGGCGCAATAGTCTCTGCAGACCCTGATCTTGTCTAGCAATCCTATCAGGATGATCTTATTTGATGTACACTGACAGCTTAGTAGTGGTGCAATGGACAATAAGCCCATAACATATATACGCCACTGAATTGGGCATCTTCTTGCATGGCTATTTCTGTGTCATGCCTGGAATAGACCTTCCTGTCGAAGCTGTCGTGTTGTCACAACGACAGACGGTCTGTGCTCTCGTGTATCTCGTGTGGCAGTCAGGTTTATGAAGTAAGGCACCCGCACAAGAGGTCAGCTCTGCTTTGCAAATAATTGTGCACTGATATCATCCATGGTGCCGTACTCCTTTACAAGACAATTCTCATGACAGATAGTCCATGCAAGCTGTCACATGCACAGCAATACCACAAAGTTGCCTAAATAGGAAATTCAGGAGAAAGGAGGGAGCATTGGAAGAATTGCAGGATCTGCAACCCTTCATCATCCTTGTGGGCATCCTTGCAGTACTAAATTGCGAGAACATTGCGAGTCCACTCATTGATGAGGTCATGATAAGGGTGTCACGAGTAGAGCAACCAGGATAGTTGCAGGACAGGATTTGCTCGAAGTAGTCGCCCCAAGGGCGGTCTTGTGCAGGCCCAATGGTAAGCAATATTTTATTTGAGATAATTTTGATGTTATAACTTGTTCTGGCCCATGTACTGAATAAATTTGCTGGACGCAGTTGACAAAATTTGAGACAAAGTCCAATCGGGTGAAGGGTCTCTCCTTCCATCCAAAGAGGTGAGCTTATTTTGCAAGCATTGGATTTCGTATTGAGGGCAGATGTGTTCCCGAAGGAAACACCTTCGCTTCAGTTTGCACTGAGATGCACTGATTATGCTCGATTGCTCTAGTTGTAACTGGCCTAAATGAATCTGTTGAATTTCAATAAAATGGGTTGTGCCGCAGGCCATGGATTCTGGCGTCATTGCACAGCGGGGTTATACAGGTCTAAGCTTTTACACCGTCTTCGCTGCTTTCTGCTTGCAGCTGATCAGGCTCATATGTTCTTGTCTGTTACTTCTGCAGTATTGTCATAGCAGTCAGAGACTCTTACTGGAAACAAACTTTCGAATCACGTTGTGCTCGCGCTCAATGAGGATCACCTTTCGTTTGTCGCTCTGTGACCAGAAGCTGATTGATTGTTGTGTGGGTCTCAGCTATGGGACTATCGCATGGGAACGCTGATAGACCGATTTGACGAGCACGATGGACCGGTTCGTGGGGTGCATTTTCACAAGTCTCAGCCTTTGTTTGTGTCTGGTGGTGACGATTACAAGATAAAGGTGAGATGCCCAACTTCAACCTTGCTATGAGTTGCGGGGACCGAATGTAAGCATGCCCAATTTTCCCATTTGTACAGAATGCACCACATAATTGCATTCGTGCCCAACGCAGGTGTGGAACTACAAGCTTCGACGATGTCTTTTCACGCTACTGGGGCATCTGGACTACATCCGTACAGTGCAGTTCCATCAGGAGTACCCCTGGGTGGTCTCTGCCAGCGACGACCAGACGATCAGGATATGGAACTGGCAGAGTCGGACCTGCATCAGTGTGTTGACAGGTCTGGCCTTCCACAGGGTTGTTCTTCACAGTGATGAGGCAGTGGTGCATGACTGCATGGCAAGCATGCTTGCATAATGATACTCTGGAGGTTTAGAGCAAACTGATGATTTTATTCGTCTGCATGCAGGGCACAACCACTATGTGATGTCCGCCTGCTTCCATCCAAAGGACGACTTGGTGGTGTCTGCCAGCCTGGACCAGACTGTGCGTGTTTGGGACATCAGCGGCCTCAGGAAAAAGACTGTCGCCCCCGGAGGCGAGGACATGCTGCGGCTGCCACAGGTACAATCCTAACAAGCCCTCTGATGGACCAGATTCACCCTACACATAGGTCCTTGTCGGCATGCAAAGCAAGCTTCAGGAATAGTCAAGCAGACAAGATCAGTGATGAGTGCGCATATGGGTGATTTTAAGGTCTGTGCTTAAATTGCAGATGAACTCGGATCTTTTTGGTGGCGGGGATGCTGTGGTGAAGTATGTGCTGGAGGGGCATGACCGGGGCGTCAATTGGGCGGCGTTCCACCCGACACTGCCGCTCATCGTGTCAGGCGCAGACGACCGGCAGGTCAAGCTTTGGCGGATGAATGGTGTGCGCTTCATTCTCCATTGCCTCTTGAGAGCCTCCCTGGCTATATTGTAGGGATTAGGTGAACGCCTGCTGCCTGCATGACATGACCTCAGAGCAGCTGCATGATCAGTGTGTGCTTTTTATTGTGCAGACACAAAGGCGTGGGAGGTGGACACCTTGAGAGGGCACGTGAACAATGTCTCCTGCGTCATGTTCCATGCACGGCAGGTCAGACCCTCATCCACCTTCAATTGCAGAACTAGATACACTAGATGATATTTCAGTGGACAAGCCAATGCTGCATGAGGAGATTTCCCCGGATGTTCAGTGACTTTGGAGCTGAGGTGCGGTATGTGTGCCCCCAGGACATCATTGTGTCCAATTCGGAGGATAAGAGCATCCGCGTGTGGGACATGTCCAAGCGCACGGGCGTGCAGACCTTCAGGCGCGAGCACGACCGCTTCTGGATCATGGCCGCGCACTCCGAAGTCAACCTGCTGGCTGCAGGCCACGACAGGTGACCCCCTCCCAAACATTCTTTTGTTGGCCCCCAAATCACCTGCTACACTGTGCTACTGACAGGATGTTACCTTCCAGATTGTGTTTGTTTGCACCCCAGTCAGTGCTGCACTGTCCTCCAAATGCAAGCCCTTCACGCGCTGGCGGTGACAAGATTGAGGAGGTATGGTGGAGAGGACTGCCATGCAAGGGTGCTTGCTGGATGAGTTCTGAGATCATCTTCTGAGCTGGCTGGCTGGCATCAGCGCGATCGAGAACTGGGTAATGAAACTGCCGTGCATGTGGCATGAGTCGTATGTGTGTGTGCTGCAGCGGCATGATTGTGTTCAAGCTTGAGAGGGAACGCCCAGCGTATGCGACGCACGGGGAAACGCTGTTCTATGTCAAGGAGCGTCACCTGCGTTCGTACGACTACACCAACCAGCGCGACAGCCCCCTCATCTCGATCCGCCGCATCGGCAGCTCAGGTGCATTTCTACTCTCTGCATGTCCTGTCACAGAGTATCGTGTGTCTCATTGCGCAGGACTCATTCCTTTGTCACACCCTTCCTTGTGACTCCTGCATGCTATGATGAGATGATGGCAGGACAATGGCAATGGCAATAAATAGCTGCTGCCTCTGCTGCAAAGCATGCTGCACATGCAAGGCACTCAGGTTTCAAATTGGGTAGTGTCAGGGTCGGATTTCAATCAGCCACCCCCAACAGAACCTTCTGTGAGGTGAGAATGCCCACTGGATGGGAATCTGAATGCCATGTCTCTGTGTGGCAGGCACCAATTCCGGGCCGCGCACGCTGAGCTACAATCCGGCAGAGAACGCCGTGCTGCTCACCTCGGACGTGGACGGCGGCTCCTACGAGCTCTACCTCATCCCCAAGGACGCCAATGGCGCTTCGGTGGTGAGCAGCACCCTCAGCGTCTCACAATACTATTGTGCCGTTAGACAGCTTCAGGGATGGACAAAGATTTGGTGCTCACGGGTGGTTTTTCAGGAGTGGAGGGCGGGCTCGAGCGCCATCTTCAGCTTGCAGCAGGACCCAGTTCTGCTATCAAAATGACGTCATGCAGGATCAAGTGGGTTTGCAAGTGGGCTGGGAGGCCTGCAAGCTCTTGGTGGCGGGATTTAGCCGGCACTTCATTACTGACTTGCACTAAGCATGGCTGCTCCTATCATGCTTGCAGGAACCAAAACGGGGCATGGGCGGCTCGGCGGTGTTCATAGCGCGCAACCGCTTCGCGGTGCTGGACAAGAGCTCCAACCAGCTGCTCATCAAGAACCTGCAGAACGAGATCACCAAGAAGTGCGCCGCCCCGGCCGGCGCCCCCACCGACGCCATCTTCTATGCCGGCACCGGCACCCTGCTCTGCCGCTCCGAGGACAAGGTACCTTGCAGCCCCTCAGGGCGAACCGTTGGTACACCAGAGTGCATGCGCCTGCCTGTATCAGGGCCATCCATGGTCGCCACTTTACTGATGCTACAGGGTTACGTCTTGTGTCAAGATGTTCAGTCATCAGACCGCAAAAGAAACTATTGTGCTGCAATATGGTGGGCACATGTGATGGCCTCAAGACGGGCAGGCGGTGGTCAAAAGGCCTTGGCAGACCAATTCGCATGCTGCCCTTCAAGCTCATAGTTGAAATAATATTCAATATGCCTTGTGAATTGGGGGACGCATTCTTGGCGTGGATGATGAGTATGGCCTGGTGCTGGCGCAGGTGGTGCTGTTTGATGTGCAGCAGCGCACCTCGGTGGCAGACCTGAGCACGCCCTTCATCAAGTACGTGGTGTGGTCGGGCGACATGAACCACGTAGCGCTCCTGTCCAAGCACGCCATCATCATTGCCAACAAGCGCCTCGGCCAGGCCTCCACCGGTAAGGACAGGGTCACATCCCTTGCGCGACCTAGTCAGCCGCTGTCACATAGAGACCTCTTGACGCAATTCATTGGAGAGGACATATTTTTGGTCCCTTCGATGTGCCTGGAGTTTTCTCACCGGTGTCAGTGTGGCACATCACATGACCATGAGATGTGCATCTCAGTGAACCTAAAATAGGGTTCTTACATGAGCTTGAGCGCCGTGCTCTGCTTGAAGGTCAAGCCTGCAATGCTTTGTAGACTTTGCCGCAATTGCAATTCGGTAAATTTGATGATGGGTGGCTCCCACCGTATGGGTGCAAGGGTGGGTGGTCTCAAAAAACTCTTGCATGTGCATGCTTTGGGCGGTACCAATCAGCTCCTCGAGGAGGTTTGCACTGCTGCAGTGCACGAGACCATCCGGGTGAAGAGCGCGGCGTGGGACGACAGCGGGGTGCTGATCTACACGACGCTGAACCACATCAAGTACTGTCTGCCCAACGGCGACTCTGGCATCATCCGCACCCTGGACGTCCCCGTCTACATCACCAAGGTCTTCGGCAACACCATCTACTGCCTTGACCGCGACGGCAAGAACCGCCAGATCGAGGCGCGCACCCCACCCTCTTGATCCATCCCTCCCTTACGCACACCAAAAATGCCTCTCATCCCAGCCTTTCTCTCGGTGCAGCTATGAGTCCCCATGCAGCTTACAACAGTGCACATCCGCCAGCTGCTAGCAAAGTCAAGGGTACTGGGCTTGCTGTAAAGAAGCAATACCATAGCCTTAGGATCTGCTGCGTCTTTCAGGCGAATACCATGACTCTTGACCTGGCGTCGGTGGCTGAAGGCATTTTCTTGCACTGGTGCTTTATGCGTTTCTTTACCCATCAAATGTCCAGCCATGGAACAGACATTCTCCACAATCTCTTCATGTGGACCCGTCAGGAACAGCGTGTGCTAGTGTTGCCACAAGGTGTGCTGATGGTGCGCCGTGGAGGAGCTCATGCAGTGCTGCCTTGTGACATCTAAGGTGTTTCTGTTGCTGCTGTGAAGTGAAGACTGACGGCGTGGGCTGCTGGTGTGCGCGCAGGTGGACACGACGGAGTATGTGTTCAAGCTGGCGCTGCTGCAGCGCAAGTTCGACCAGGTGCTGGCCATGATCCGGGGCAGTCAGCTGTGCGGGCAGTCCATCATCGCCTACCTGCAGTCCAAGGGCTTCCCCGAAGTGGCGCTGCATTTCGTGCAGGACGAGCGCACGCGCTTCATGCTCGCCATCGAGTGCGGCAACATCGAGGTCGCCCTGCGCTCCGCCCAGGTGCGGCCTGCTGTCTGTGCCCATTTGTGTGACGAGCCCAAACGTGCAAAGGTGCATGTGTTCCCGTGCATGCATCGTAGCTCATCTCCTGCCGGAATGCTGTTGCCCCTGGGGTGCTGAGGTGCTACTCGTAGCCATGCATGCATGCCCCTCCAATGCACTGCAAGTTGCACAGCAGATCTCAACCATGCATGCTTGTCGGTTGCATGTGAATTTGCTATCTTGACTTCTTTTGGAATTCCCGCTCAATGGACTTCATGCTCGACCATAAGACTTCAAGCTCAAATGAAGTAATCGGAACTTGCTGTATGGCAACGCTGCAACTATATTGCTGATGTGTCTGGATGGTTGATGCGACTGCGCAGGAGCTGGATGACAAGGAAACGTGGCACCGGCTGGGAGTGGAGGCTCTGCGGCAGGGGAACCACCAGATCGTGGAATACAGCTACCAGAAGACCAAGAATTTTGAGCGCCTCTCCTTCCTCTACCTCATCACGGGCAACCTGGAGAAGTTGGCCAAGATGCTGAAGATCAGCGAGATGCGTAACGACGTCATGGGTTCCTTCCACAACGCCCTCTACCTTGGGGACATCCGCGAGCGCGTCCGCATCCTCGAGGAGGCCGGTGCGTTTTCTCTGGGCCAGCTCAGCTCTGTGTGCCAGCTCAGCTCTCATGACATGAGCACCAAGGTGCTGCATGAGGTGGGTAGAGGAAGGGTTGCTTGTTGCATGGCAGAGGGGCAGCAAAGATATCTCTTGAGGCAAAATAGGTATCTCGTGGGGCAGGAATATATATCATTAGTGGTAGATATGTTCTCTGCTTCCTGCAATGCAACAAGCAATCTTTGGACCCACCGAAGTTGACTATCGACGCCAGTCAAGATACCCTATCTGCCATCTGCAAAGAGCCTATTGAAAGAAGAATTCAAAAGAGCTTGGTGTCGGCTTTGGTAGAACCCATGGAGCATCATTCCTGCGTCCAGCAAGCCTCTAGAGAGCCTGCCTTCCGACCGCGCGCATGTGCATGGCTCGCGCAGGCCCAGGCAGCGTCTTGTCAGGGCAAGGCAGTCAAAACCCATGGAGCATCATCCCTGCATCCAGCGGGCCCTTCAGATGAACTCTTTTCTGAGAGCGCTTCTGTGCATGTGCGTAACAGGCCAAGGCGCGCTGGCGTACGTGACGGCGGCGACGCACGATCTGGAGGAGGACGCGGCGCGGATCGAGGAGTCGCTCGCACCCGAGCTGGTGGCGGAGCTGCGCGGGGGCCTGCAGCCGGACGCGCGCCTGCTGCTGCCGCCGCACCCCATCCTCAAGGAGGACAACTGGCCCCTGCTCACCGTCTCCAAGGGCTTCTTTGAGTCCCTCGCCGCCGGCGGTGCGCGCCCCTTACCCTGCTGTCTCTACTCATTCCCCATGACTCCTCCTTTTAACCCATTGGACCCTAATGCAGTCTGCCTCTGTTTGGGAATTGTACTGCATGATGTGCCTCCTTGATCGCCTGCAATCCATAGTGCAATGTCACACTACATTGGGCATGACTCGTTGCCTGCTGATCTGGACCCATGTGGTCCGGCACAGTAATGTAGGAAACGCTCGAAATGCTGCCAGCGCGATCCCTGGTTGTCCTTTTCCTTGACCTCCCTAAAACTGTCAGCCAGGTGGTGTCTGCGCGTTAGGGACCCTCCCTTCCCTCTTTGCCTGTATCTGCATCAGATGGGTATGAGCAAAGGGGGAAGGTGGGATGCACAGTGTACGAGTCCACACACGGAATATTTTTTCCACCGTATTATGTGGGCTGAGCCGATGCAGGGCTGAGCCGATGCAGGCAAGTATCGAAGGCTACATATCCGGTTTGCATTTAATCTAACTACGACTGCACACCAACTCAATTGCAGCACAGCTACCATTCGTCATGTGACTGACATGCGCCGCGCATGTGGCTACAGAGGCAGGCAAGGGAGATGTTGAGCTGGAGGACGAGGATCTGGACGCGGGCGCATGGGGCGATCCGGACCTCGACCTGGAGCCGCATGAGGACGGCGACGCCAACGGAGAGGCCGACATAGACCGCGCCGAGGGAGACGAGGACGAAGACGAGGAGGGCGGCTGGGAGATGGAGGTGCTTGTATACTTCCATGCCTCACTGACACACCTGCTGTTCAGTCCGCGAGGCCCACTGACGTGTGCATCATGGGGTTTGCAAGGCGGCACGGGTGCATGCAGCCCAAGCACTGGCGTCTTGACCTTGCGCTCTTCCAACGCGCACGTCAGTCGGCTGAGAACGTTGGTGCTCTGACTTTGCAGATGCCCTGTTGTGCAGTTGGTACCATCATACCCTATCACCAGAGGCAAGTCCAACAGCGGACAAGCAAATACATTAATGGGAGCCTTCAGCGCCCGGGCCAGCATTGACGCACTTCCTTTGCTTGCCTATCAACAGGTCTTTCAAAGGGCACCGTTCAGGTGAAGAGCATGCACGGAGGGACAGGACAGTGACTGAAGGGTGCCCTGTGTATGCTTGCAGGATCTGGAGCTGCCGCCAGAGGTGACGCAGCCGGTGGCGGTGGCGGCCGAGTCGGCGGCGTTTGCCGCGCCAACGCCGGGAGTGCCGCCCTCGCAGCGCTGGCTGCAGAAGGGCAACCTGGCCGCCGACCACGTGGCAGCCGGCGCATTTGACTCCGCCATGCGCCTGCTCAACAGGTGCCCCTTCTTTCCGATGTCTGTTCAGTTTCTCATTTTCATGCCAGGGCTTGACAGAATGTACTGTACATTGTAACGTAAACCATATGAAGCGGTGTGCTTGTCTCTGATACCCTGGCATGCTCTCAATATTTGCCCCCACATCCATTTGAGCATTCCATGTATTTTGCGTGCTGCAAGAGACTCGGAAATGGTTTCTCTTTGCTTAAGTGGCACTAGCAAAACCTCAAAATCTGCGAGGTAGCTTTGATGGGCTGAGGGCGTGTTGATTGCCGTGCAGGCAACTGGGCATCGGCAACTTTGAGCCGCTGAAGGCGCACTTCTTGGAGGTGTTTGGCGGCGCGCAGGCGTCGCTGCCAGCCCTGCCGGGCATCGGCGCGCTCCCGGTGGCGCTGGACCGCGGCTGGAACAGCGCCGACGAGCGCAAGCTGCCCACCAGCCCCGCCCTGGTGCGGCCTCACTTCTGCTTTTCAGTGAAATTTTACTTCTTAGCTTTTCTTCATCGCTGATATCTAAAACAGCCATTAGAAAAAGTTTGCAATACTTTGTGTCCCTCTGCTGAATTCTCCTGTTCTCCTGTTCTTTGCATCTTCTGATTGCATCTTCAAGACACTTTTATGCAACATGCAAAGCACATGCTGTAATTTGTTGCCTAGCAAGATCAGGGCCCTTGTCTTGATCGAGAGTGCAATTCCAGCCACTCAATGTGGAGCCTGAGAGGCAGCAACAGCTGCTGCTGGCTGTGGGCTTCCTTGCTCGAAGCTCATTCAGAGCCTTAAGACGTCCAGGCTTGAGGTGTATTGGGCTTCGTGCGCGCAGCCGTACTCGCTGGGCGTGCTGGAGGAGAAGCTGAAGGCGATGTACAAGTGTGTGACGGAGGGCAAGTTCAGCGAGGCCCTGCGCCAGGTCAACGTGCTGCTGGCGCTTATCCCCCTCACCATCGTGGACACGCGCCGCGAAGTCGACGAGGTCAAGGAGCTCATCTCCATCGCCAGGTGCGCTGAGAGCCTCGGGCCTTCTTTGGAACGTGCGTCAGTGGCAACTGCCGCTGAGCTGCATGTGGCACCTATCTATGGCGGCTGCTGTGTCTCGAGCATTCAGTTTCTGGGGATGTGCATTCTCCCAGTGATGTGAGCCGCATGAGGTCGTCCTGTACGTATGTGAGCCATTCCTTCTAAAAATATCTTCCCGCATGCAAATACATGGCTTCCCCATTGTCGGGCTGCTACCCCCACTGCCGGGCTACTTTTTTTACCTTTGCATGATTACAGGCAAGTGCCCTTCTAAGGGATACCTGCAGCTGCTGATCACAAGGGGCATGAACTCGCAGGGAGTACAAAATTTGTTGGGCTGAGACAGCTTTTCTGATGGCCCCTGCAATGGTTGCCAAATCGAAGCTGTGTTGTGGCTTGCAGACCTCCTTGTCCTGTAAACACACTCGCGCCTGCAATGACCGCGCAGGCCGTACAATCTGCGTTGGGCTCAAGACAGCTTTTCTGCTGGGCCTTACAACAGTCGATCACGGCCCCCATGGATATATGTCCACATGCGCTCCTATAAAACTGGCAAAACGCGCGCAGGGAGTACAACATTGGGCTGCGGTGCGAGATGGAGCGCAAGGCGCTGGCGGAGGACCCCAAGCGCGCGGCTGAGCTGGCGGCCTACTTCACGCACGCCAAGATGCAGCCGGGCCACGTGGTGCTCTCCCTGCGCTCCGCCATGACCCAATTCTACAAGCTTGAGAACTTCGCCACCGCCGCCATCTTTGCGCGCCGCCTGCTTGAGATGAACGCCCCCGCCAAGGTGCGCCCCCTCACTCACCCCTGGCGCACACAATCCAGGGGGTATGAAAGACCACCAGGGTACTGGAATAGTCTTTGGTATCCCCCTGATAGTCTCCCTGACCCACACTTCTTGTCGTGCGTTGCCTGTCCGGCAAAGGCTCAGGGCCTGAGGACAGTACCCCACAGTGACTATGCATCCTTTGCTTGTGTGGATGCATTATTTAGTGTAGGGTACTTGACTCAGGCTGTAAGCCTTTGAACTATACAGCTACATTGTCGTTGGCATGTCCATAGAGCATTAAAGGGGGAGAAAAAAGGACAGGAATGCTTATTGAAGAGCATCAACGCCCTCATTATCACTCCCTTTGCTGATGACTCACCCGTTGTAGTGGAAGGATCAGTCTTCCAATTGTCCCGCTGACCCATGATTCGCGACATTGATTGCGGGAGTTCCCCTTTTTTGAAGCGACTGGTGCTGATGGGTTTCTGAGCTTTCTGATATGAGCGTTGGTTTGGGGACAGAGGATTAGAGTGTCGGTGCTGCTATTTCGTTGCTGGGCTGATGGGGTTGTGGTGGCGCGGTGCAGATAGCGACGCAGGCGCGGCAGGTGCTGACGCTGTGCGAGCAGAAGGGCAGCGACAAGGTGCAGCTGGAGTACGACCCGCGCAACCCCTTCGACATCTGCTCCCTCACCTTCACGCCCATCTACAGGCAAGGCCTGAAGACATTGTCTTTGTGGTTCAACCGCCCAAGTTGCCCTCCTTGCATGCCTCTAGAATCTATGCACTCCAGGCACCCAAATCTCTCAAAGGCCCTCCTTGCATTCCGCCAAATCTATCTAGAGAGAGAGGTATGCAATTTTTAGGCAGTGAGAGCGCCAGGAGATGGAGAAAGGGCTGCCTGTAATCTTAACCCGAAGGTGCTTGCTTGACCTGCCAATATGAGAGCACCTGATAGCATAAGCAGGAATGCAAAGACAGTCTATCTGGCTCTGCTGGTACTTTGCAAGCAGAGCAGTCCAGGATATCTACTGTGCATAGTGCTTCAAAGGAAGTGCCATTGGAAGTGGTATGTTGCGCTGGAAGTAGATTGGTGACAGCAGAGGTGACATCTAAGGAGGGAGGTGATTGGTGTGCGCAGGGGGAACCAGTATGTGGAGGACCCCTACACAAAGGCCAGGTTCCAGATGGAGTGCTCTGGCAAGATTAGCCCCGTGGGCAACCTGGCCATCATCGGCGCTGGCGCCTCTGGGCTCATGTGCTCGCACACGCAGACCCGATGAAAGGAGACAATGCCATCGATGAAAGCGACTGCCTGATTACAGCCGTCTAATGTCTGCAACCTGGGCGCGCTCTGTGTTTGTAGCGGCAGCAAGCGTGTAGGCTTCTACTGAGAGTCGCAGTAAGGGCTAAGGTAGCTATGGGTTATCTTGACTTTGAGTGTGTTTATGGGGAGTCTCTCTTGGCGCTTTTCAACATCCTATTCGAATTCAGGCAAGCTGTGTGCTCAGGACCTATGAGAGGACACATAGAACACAGTGTGGCGTCCAGCCAGAGACTCCTGGATTGTCTGCAGTGTTGGCTGATTTGCTCAGATTCTAGTGTAAAGTCATGCGATACGAGTCCATCTGATCTATCATGATCAGATCCGATCTGTCAGAGTCTGTCCATCATGATCTAGATCCGTTACAGATTTTAAGTTGATATTGCTTGGGCTTGCGTACTTGTGGCAACAAAATCTACATGTGCACACCAATGGCTGGCCAGTGGTCCTCCGAACGCACACTCATAATTATCTCCTGCAAACTTTTAATCTGGAGTGGGCATGGAGGGCACCAAATAATTATCTCCCTTTGACTCTGTCCCAGGTGGAGCCCTCAGGAGGTAACCGCCTTCCAGATCTCAGATCTGAGGACACAATGTAGATTCCAAAAGCCTGCAGGTGTTAGCTTTTATTATTTCAATCTGTTCGGTTGCAATGGCGGATAACGCTCATGCAGGAGGCAGCATGCAGAAGCAGGAAGAGAGACCAGATGACGATGCTGAAAGTGTCTTCTCAGAGAGCGAGGAGGAGGGCGAGGTGCTTGGAGGAAGGCGTGATGTTGCCAGTGATGCAGAGGATGAAGGCGACGCGGACGCAAAGGATGATGCTGAAGGAGCTGCAGGTGAAAGGAAAACTCCCGTGTGGCCTGATGCTTTGCTGCAGGATGATCGCAGGAAGTTTGCTGTGTTACCGGCCAGATATGACATACTGTTCACTGATCTTCTGTCTTCTGTATCGCTTTTCCATGTTTGGGATCGTCAAGAGTAAACGTCAGCTTTGTTCCTTGAGGGCAGATCACTTCGTAAGCGTGCATGCAGCGCGCCTACATTCTGTTGTGGTACATCAAAACCACATCTTTTGGTGTTAGTTTCTCGCGTATGCATTGTTGGGGACCATTGGAGATTTCGGGCTGGTCGAGTGTTGTCATCAAGTATACGCAGTCCATTAACCTCTCCTACAATTATAACGTCATTGATCGTCAATCCTGTTGCTTTCTGCCAGATGTCGAAGCAGAACGCCTTGGTGGCCTTTCTATCAGAGACACAACCAGAGCTGATGCCGTCGAAGAGGAGGGCTCCACATCAGTAGAGGGCGAGTATGAAGATGGAGAGCTGCAAGAAGGTGAGGATTCACCAATACAGACTGCTTAGATACTCAGCAATGCTCATATTAACAGCACTGCTTGCAACTGCCGACAGGGTATGCGAGCGAGCTGGAAGAGGAAGGTGAGCCAGAGAAGCCGGAGCCCCAGTCAAAGCCAGCAAGGAAAGTCCTGGAGCCTTTTGAGGTGCCCATGTCGGGAGCGTTCTGGATGCATGATGACCGAGGAGGGGATGATGAGGAAGGCGGCGAGGGGTGAGTCCTCAATTGCATCAGCATCTCGCCTCACCCCTTGGGGCGACACTAATCAGATTCAGCGCTCGTGCAGGTTGTTGCATTGGCATTCAGGTCTGGCGAGGGCCTGAGCTGGATTTCCCTGTTACCATTTGTGCAGGCAAGTGAGGCGCCGACCCAAAAAGAAGCTCTTTAATCCAGACGATGATGGCGAGAAGTGGCAGCATGACAGATTTGAGCTTCTGGACATGCCACCTGAGTACGATCAATACAGGGTGCACCCCAGACCCCACAGTACATATTGCAATTTTAACCACATTTGGAGTCCCACCACATTTGGAGTCCCATAATTATGCTGGGATGCATTCAATAATGACGTGGGTGACCAATTTCTCACGCAGACATGCCATGCCTGTGCAGGGTTTCCTTCAGGAAAGCAGGCGCAGCAGAGGCAGGAGCGGAGGCAGGTGTGAGCAACCCTTTGCCACATCACCCTGGCGTAGAGTAGACATGTGCAGCCTTGTTATGAAAAGACATCCAAGCTAAATGGTCCTGAGATCCTGGTTGAGATTGCATGCTTGCATGGGCAGGCAAGGGATGCAGGAAGAGGAGAATGCACCTCCGCCGGGTGAAGGCTTTGAGGTGGGCAATGGCAGCATCTATGATGACTCACAGTATGACTCATCGGCGCGCGGCGGGCGCGGCCGGCGCGGTGGCCGCGGCCGCGGCAGAGGCCGAGCCTGGTATGCGGGCGACCGGCAGCAGGATGGCTGGCCAGATGTTGGAGACCAGAATGCACAGGTTGCGCTCTGTTTACCCCGCGAAAGGCATTGTTGGCTTGAGGAAGAATAGTGTACTGGAAGACAAAGTACTACTTACAGACCTTCTTCTCTTGAGCCATGTGTCGGGACCGAGTCAGGAAGGAATTATCTGCCGACCCCTGCATGTAGGGGCTGAGCAGTTCAGGCCTTTCTGTTGCTTCCTGCCGATGTGCTCTCTTGGCCACCATGCAAAAGTGGCTGCTTGTATTCGCAGGCAGCGCAGTCATACAACGATGGACCTGGGAGCGGCCGGGGCAGGCGAGGCGGCCGCAGCCGCGGTGGGAACTCTTATCGTGGGAACGGCGCGGCAGTTGCATATGACAGCGGCAGCCAGCCAGGCAGAGGCAGCAGGGGCGGCAGGGGTGGCAGGGGCAGAGGCCGGCAAGGTGAGCTACCCCTTCCTCGACATGAATGGCTTCAAAGAGGAGATTGCATGTTGGGCAACTCCCTCGCACCTTTTCGCAGTGCATGCACAAATAAGCGAGCGAGTGTGCGCAATGCAGGAGACAAGATACAGGAGGAGTGGCCGAGCCTCCCGGCGACGCTGCAGGCGTCTGCCTCAGGCTCCAAGCTGAATGCCACGGCCAAGGACTTTACGCCGCCGGTCTCCGAGCACGGCGGCCCCCCTGCCCCTGCAGCAGACTCCGCTGCGCAGCTGCCGCGCGCCAGCGGGCAGCTGCCGTACCGCCCTTATGTCCCGCAGCCAATGCCCGTCCCCCAGGTCTGTGTTTCATCAGAAACTGTGGATATGCTTTAGTCTTGAAGGGCAAACTTCTGTGCTTCAACATGGGCATGCTGTGATCACCATAGCTTCTTTTTTGGCTGGTCACCAAGTCTGCTGAATCGTAGATGCACTTGTGGTCAGGTGGCGTACGGAGTGCCAGTCGGGCCCGGCTTTGTGCCAGGGCCGATGCAGCAGGGCGCGGCTGATGCGGCCAAGCAGCGTCCGGTCAAGCGCCCTGTGACCATTCAGGCACCCCCTGACAGCCAGCAGACCGCAGCACCTTTCCCACCTCCTCAGGTGCCTTTGCTTGCCCTTAACGAGCAGCCCCCCTGGATTCTGTGATATTTGACGTTTTGTGTCCTCTACACTTTGGATGTTGGCAGAGCATGCCGCCGCAGCTTGGCAGGTCATGACTCAAAGAAGCTGTTTTGCCTTGGCAGGGGTTCAGCAGCGAGGCGGCAGGACAGCAGCCCAATGGAGCGCCACAGGCTGGGCGCGGGCGCGGCGGCCGCCGCTACTCTGCTATGGCCGGCAATGTGTCAGCGAGTTAAACAGCGAAGAACTGACTGCATGGTCAGTCACTGGATGCGTGTCAAGTACATAAAGTCTCCAGCGTCGGGGCACCTGTCTTGGTGTGTGATTGCGATGTGTTTTGGTCAGACCAAATGATGACGTAGACCTCTGGCATTTTTGCTAAAACCTTTTGGCAGCCAGTGGCACTGAATGCATATGATATCGGGATCTTAGCTAGTATACTACGTAGCTGTCAGAAGTCATATTGTGCGAAGACTTAGGTGGCCCCCTTACTGCGATGAAGACTTCTAATGTCAACAGGAAGTGCTTGAGGAGTGACATCTGGCTGCTACCTTAAAAGTGCCACTGGTCCCAGTGGGAAGTCCGGGACTTCAAGTCCCAGTGCAAGTCACCGCTGGGCATTGAATCAGACCAGGCCCCTGCGCTCGGCCCGCGTGGGAAAGATTGCACCCGCAGCCTTGCCGCAAGAGTGGCGGTTATACCATAATAATAGTATATACGAGCGTGCCATCGCAGATTGTCTTTGATACTTAACGGGTTATGCATGCGTGCAACATGCTGCAGAAACGTCAGAAGAACAGAAGTGAAGTGGGGACACCTAAATGGCATGCAAAAGCATCATGCGCCTCAAAAGTGAAAAGTGGTGTTGACAGCTGGATGGCGGGAAATGACTGAAATGTATCGCCGTCGATTCGACGCCCGCCTAAACTTCGCCAACAATCGCGTGCCCAAGACATGAGAATTTTCTTTGTACCTACACTTCACTACCTCCAGTAGTTCACAGTGTATCCATACAGCGTGTTGTAAGCAGGCCAAGTACCATACACATTATAAGTCGCTGCCAGATCGCCATCAACGACAACTGTCAGACGCTTGTCGTTGGACCTTGCTTGACAGCTGCACCAAGTCGGATCCGTGTTCTAAGTCATACTAATACTTGGAGGATCATCCGGATGGCCATCATTGCCGCCTGAGCGAGCAGGCGTCGCTTGACAGGACCGTTGTCACCCGCCAAGAACCTGGGGAAAGAATCTGCCCTTTTCCTGAGGGCCTCAGCAATGTATAATGCAAAGGCGGATTCTTTGCTTGGTAGATTACCTGGGAATAGTGATGGCAGCAGCACGAGCTACCAGCCCAGCCCAAGCCCAAATTACTCAAGCAGCGGCCAGCTGAGAGATCAACCAAGTCTCTGCTGCCTCTCGCTGGGAGGATCTGGCACGAAAGGGGTACAGAGGCCTTTTGCCATGTGTGTAGCAATGTTTCTCAGCGGCTACCTGGCGCTTTGGTGCCTGGGGTGGGGTGGAGGGTTGCCACAGACTTGGAGACGATCAACAGGTGACTGCATATTGGAAATTCTTTGCTCCAGCATGTTGATCACATAATGACCCTTCTCCGCCTCAAAAATTTTGCAAGGGTTTTCATCCCCACCGATTTGCTTCAGGCATAATGTGCGTCTTGCAGGTCTGGAGTTGAGGCAGAGTGTCTGCAGCTATGGTGATCTACCTGGCTATTGGTATCCTGTGGCAAATAGGACGGTCGGCAACTGGACATTGTTAGACCCGGATTGCCAATTGGAGGTGAGAATTCTGATGTTAAACCCCGTTGCCCCACATCTCTGTGCACAGGGATATTGTACTCAAGGGGCTGATATTTTGCTGTACAGGATCGCTTGGGGCACCATTTGAGGTTGGCAAAGGAGTCGCAGACCTTCAGCAGTGACGATGTAGGCATCTTGTTGCTGGGGGACTCTGCTGACCGCAACCTCATCTTTGACATGTGCATAGAGGCCAGCCAGCAGGTGCTGCCCTGATCCATGCACGATGTATTTGCGAATTCACCATAGGATATTCTATACAAGATATCCTGAGGCAAACTTGGTGTGTACCCGAGAAGCTGACATGTTCATGGCAGAGATGATTTGTAAGGCACATGCTCACATGCGTCAGCCTGCTCATTCAAGAAAGGTCTTTATTTTGGCAGACCTGGTGGCAGGTCAAAAGTGCTCAGCCTGATTGTCCACCTGTGCATGTGCAGGTGCAGCCGTTCAACATCAACCTGACGTCGGTGGGGCCCAAGACATGCAACAGGGGCGAGGAGTGGGGCACCTACAAGGACGTGGTCAATTGCAACACCTGCAGGATACCGGGCCTGCGCGTGACCAAGGAGAGCATCTGGGGGTTCTTTGAGGGCGAGGCTCCCGAGCAGCGCCTGGGGTTGCCTCTGGAGAGGACACAGGAGGTGCGCCCCCCAAGTCTCTGGAATGTTAAGATCCTTGATCGAGTTTACCGCTTGTATTCTTATGCATGCATCATTGCATGCTCTCTCTCTCTCCAGGTGAGCACGTAGAGGCCGGCCTGATGCTCACAGACATGACGGCTCATTACTTTTTGCCATATAGGCAGACCACCACCTTGAAGTAATTTTTTTAAAGGCAAGTCTGGCCTCTGGTCTGATAATACTGAAATTACCAGAAAATAGCCACCGAATACTACTGAAGCCCCAGCAGGAAGCTTGAACCACATGCAGGGCAGAAGGGGGTAGGATGGGCCATGCTTGCAAAGAAAAGGCACTTCGCCCGGCAGCAGAATACCAAGATACAGGTTTGCATGTGCGCACATAGGGGTTGGAATTGTTCAAGGAGGAGCATGGGCGCTACCCGGACCTGGTGGTGCTGCACAGCAACTACTGGGACATCGCGCAGATCGTGCTGTTCCGGCAGTGGGACGCCCCCGAGTGGGAGTACGTGCGCTACATGCAGCCCTGGCTCTCCAACGCTGCCAAGGTCGCTGCCTTCCTCAAGGTGCGCTGCCCTGCTCCTCTGTGCCATCAAAATTCCACCTTCATCCACCACAGGTGCTGCTCCCTTGTGCGTTTGTGCTGTTGGCCCTCTGCATGGGCCTGCAGAGATCACCTTGCTTGTTTTCGCTTGACTTCCAATGCAGCTGCACAGCATGCCAATTAGCAGCGCGGGCCTGTCTGCATTGCCAGCTTGGACATGTTACGAAAGGGCCACCAGCAAACGGGCGCATGAGTCAGTGTTATTCAAAGGGGCTGATGCACCTTGCAGGAGAAGGCGCGGGAGACGGGCATGTTGCTGGCGTACCGCACAGTGCAGTACCCCCAGAGGGAAAATGCTACGACCAGCGGCGCAGCCAAGGACCACCAGATCGGAGAGCGCTTCCATGTCACCTACCTCAACGCTGCCGGTCGAGAGGTGAGGATTACTAATCTTGATCATGTCCTGCATTTGTCATCAGACTGTACAATTGCATCAGTCAAATCAGCCTCTCAATCTAGCCCCGGCTGGCCGGGGTTGGTATATATCCTGAGCATCGTGCCCACGGTTGATTGGGCCTTGCTTGGATCTGGCGAGTCCAACAGGGCAGGAATGTGGCAGCCTTCCAACTGCAGCTTGTCTGCAGGACGCACCTTGCCTCTTGGCAGGAATACGTGTAATAATAGTAGTAATATTTAGCAATCAGCCCCTCAGATGCTGCCCCTCTGCCGTAGCATGGCATTGTCTGCATGTGCTGCCAAGTGAATGGTGCGCTACTTTCTTGGTTGATATTTAAAGGGGGTGTGTCTTATCTCGCAGCTGGCGCGCAAGTTTGACATGTTCCTGGTGGACATTGAGCTCATATTCCAGAAGTTCTGGTCCACGCACGAGTTCCTGTCAGATAACCACCACCTCAACAGGGACGCAAATTATCAGGTTCTGAATTTGTATCTGAATCTGTTGCGCAATAAGAGGCGCCACACACCACAGGAGCAGCCCGTCAGCCGGGCCCTAAAAATTCTTTGATCTATTCTTGATCTGGAACTTCATGGCGAGGTTTAGCCATGTCTTTTAGCTTTTCTTGCCATACGTGGAGACAATCATTCAGCAAGAATGCTGGCAAGTAGGTTGTGCTATTGCACTGTTTGTTACACCAATAGCACATTGGCATTTGATTAGGAGCCCAGGTCCTAGGAGGGCGAGGATGACATTTGTGTCCACAGCACGATGTCATGTTGGCGTGATAATTTGAGAATAATTGCTTGCACGATCCCTGTTGGACGGCCTGAAGATAAGGAACGCTAGAATTGAGAGGAGGGGGGCCAAGAGTCTGCCAGAATAGTGCTCATCTAGCAATATCCACATTTCACTAGCTATCTGAGTAGGTGAAACAGATTGACACGTCACTTTCATTGAATAAGGGTGATAGGCAAGGTTGCGTGACTATCTCTGTGCTTACAAGCCACTGGATGCAGTCCGTATTTGCATTCCAGCATGATAGCGCCATATCATATGGCTGTCATGTGCTCACCTGAAGCAAAGGTGCCACTAATCGTGGGCACGCCTAATCAAGATACCGAATAAGCATGTACATTGTAAACAGGAAAACACAATTCCTGCTGGACAACATTGACTGCAATGGTTCATCCAAGCAGTGCGCATGCAATGGAAACTCCACTACTGTAGTACTTCAGTTACATTGGCGTGAATGTAGTCCATATTAGGAACTTTCATTAACCATCCACATGACATGGCATATTTGCATTTACATATATTGCTTAGTGAGCTGCCCAACCTATCTCCTGCAAGGCACTGCATGCTCATGTAAATAATGCTCAACCAAGACAAGGAAAAAGTGTGCACATCCCGGACTGGGGCACATTAGTTTGAGCTAATGATGTGTAAATCACTCTAGAGCATTGCAGGATGAATCCTTTATTTCCAGACACAAGAAAAGGCGGCTGAAAGTCATGCAATCAGATAAGAAGATAGCTGGCTCCCGCATGCCCACACAGCCACATGGTATGTTTGCAGCCAAGAAAGAAACTTGGCGTTAGAAGGCCACAAGCTTGAGACTGATGGCAATGCTAAAATAACACACTGCAAAATCAGGCAGTTAATCACACAAGGTGTGGCCCAACGCTCACACTTTATCCCAGCGTGCACGGCACGCATGCAGCCAATAATGCGGCAAAAAGCTTTGCATTCCCCTCGGCGCTTTACAGCACCCAGATCTGCTCGTTCGCTGTATTGACTGCCCTCATACTTCGCCCCAGCTCAAAACAACTCAGTGTTAGCCCGAGGAAAAAGTCTTGCATCAACTGCAGACAGCAGAGGAAATATACTAAACCCGCGCAGCCTCAAGAACGCGATACTTCTGAACCATGCCGCTGGCTGACATGCCAAGCTGCTTCCCTCGGATTCCCACCTTGTACTGAAAAAAGACATGCCTTCTCCATTAACTCTCTGAAGCCCCTTCAAAACAGGGATTACATCCCCTGGTCCCTACACCAGCCCGATCTCTAGGCGGACATAAAAATCACATGGCAGAAGGGTGGAGCCAGCGAAGCTTATCTGACCTTCTACTTGCCAACATGGACCCCGTGAAACACCTGCTTCTTGCCCCTATCCCACTGCTGCATCCCGCCAAGTCCCATTCCTCAGGAACCTTGTGACGTGGGGTTCCTGTCAGATATGCCGATGCGCAGTGGACTTCTAGCCGGATTGATGCAGACTCCTTGGGTCCACAGGCTGCAGATCCAGCTGGCCGGCGTTCTGCGCAGCAGCACGGATGAATCAGGACTGAACCAGGTCCCGCCCGAGGGCACAGAACGGCTGTCTTGACACACATGCATGCATGCTGTATCCATACAACAACACAAGCAAAGCAAGGACAAGTTGCCAACCCCTCTTGGGCGCTTAGAGCTTGGAATTCAGATCCTTTTAATGGAAACTTTACCCGCTCAACGCATTCCAGGCTCGAGGGGGGCATTAATTCTCTTCCAATCTGGTCAATTGAATCTCTTGCCCACAGGTTTTGCGTTACTACTTGCATGGCAACAGTAAATAACTCCGAGGTCATGAGGGTCTGAGGCAGGCTGAGTGTGCTCACCCGCAGGATGGCAAAGGCTTCTTGCGATGTGAGGGAGCGCGCTTTGCTGCCTCTGCTGTTGTTGCTAGTGAACAGCGGCTGCCCGTTCTGGCTGCTTGACAGCTGACCTCCTGACATTGAAGGGCTCAAGGTCGGGGGTGCCATGCTAATAGGCCCTATGCTAGTAGGCCCCATGCTGGTAGGCCCCACCACCTGCAGGCACAGCCAGATCGGAGTTATGTGCATCCCCGCAGATTTCCCACAAAAATAATGTACACCTCCACAATCTTCAAAGGAAAGTACCAAAGCGCAGTAATCCAGCACAGCATACAGAATGCTCTGAACCCGTGGATTGCTAGGATGCAGAGATCAAGAGAGTGCATGTGGGTCACCCATGCAAGAGTCATGATGAGGGGTTGTTGATCACCTGTGTCTGCTGTTGGAAGAGCTGAGAGTTCTTCTTGTTGATGACATACTTCTGTAGCACCATGCAAATGCATCAGAACGACATTATTGAATGGCACAGACAAATCAAGGACACCAAGGATGCCCTCTCTTCCCCTGCACAAGCAGAAGCAAGGAGATCTAGAAGGCGCAAACCTGTAGTGATTGAAACGCAGTGATGTACCACCTCTCGAATGTGTCCTTCATGCCTTGGGCATGCTGTGCTTCTGTGTACAATTCCCCTGCTCAAACCAGAAGAAATGCTGACTCACTGTAGACCTTGCAGCTCACACATGGCCCCCAGATCACTTTCGGCAAGAGGCAACCTTGACAATCAAATCGGTAGATACTGCAGATTATTAAAATGGTGAGATGTAGGCCACGAAATCTTTCAGGCAGCCTTGAAGGGTCGCACCCTCCCAATCAATCAGGGTCTCGTTGCCCACTGTGATCGGATGCACACGCGCTGTGCAGCTGTAGTTCACCAGGGACGCGACAAAGGGGTTCACTGAGTCTGGGTGGGAGATCAATCGCCATTTCCTGCGCAGCAAGAACGCTCTGATCTTTGTTGACACGGTCATTGTGAGCTAGGACTTACAAAACGTTTCCCAGCGTCTGTGCATACACAAGTCTCATTTCAGAAGCCAGAGCCTCACAGGGACTGTTGATCATCGTCCAGAGCCACCAGTCGCTCATACAACCTCTGCTCTCCAATCGCGACCATTCGAATGCTTCCAACGGAGGCCTCCCCGCCCGCCTGAATCACACAACTTACTGTGGGGAGTGAAGATCGATAGATGTCTCACAAAACCCCAGTGGGAAAGGATGCCTCGCTGAGGACGCAATTCACATAGGCTAGCCATCGATTGCAATCGTAGACTCACCACGACTGTGACATTGACGTATCGATCGTCCAGGGATGGGAGCCAGGCCATCTTCGTCCAATCCCTGCAGAAGTAGCGATCTCCCTCGGACCACTTCAGAGGAGTGCTCTCCTTAGTTCCCAAATACACCACCTTCCACATAAGCACAGATGTACCTGCTTCTGCTAGGGATATGTCAGCAAGTGTACCTGAGTGTCTCCCATGCCTCACTGATAGGAACTGTCAGAACACAACTTGCGCGTGGTCTGACGAAAGCTAGCGGTGCATTCTGACTGGTCTTCTGCTGAAGAAGGGCGTTGTAAATGCCGCTATGGTCTGTCATGCAGTCATGTAGATCAGTTTGCCCGCCCCGCAGGGGATCAACAAACCCACGCGCTCTCGGGCTGACAACAGAAAAATCTGTGCCGTGTCCCTTTCTTCTCTGGATCAAATGATGTATTTTCTCTTCCTCTGTTGTTGCAGGAAAGCAAAGCGCTTCCCGGCATGATCACACACCGTTCGGCAGTCTCCAATGGCGTTCCATCGGTGAAGCGGGGTCGTCAAGAAATTTGTGCTATTTGCATGAAGTGACCATTCCAAAACATTTGCATGAGATGCTGCAAATTGGCGTTGTAGCAGCACAGTAGCAGGGGCCAGAACCCTCATATGAGCTGTTTCCTCTTGCTGAGCTTGTGAGTCGGCCCATCTCGGCGCTTTGCTATAGCAGTGCCAGTGGCCGGCGGGCGCGGCGACGACCACCTGCATGCAGACATGTATATGACAGTCAATCATGACGTCATGACATCAATGGAGCACGGCAGCTTCGGCTACGGCAAGGCCTTTTGTGTCTGCCACGTGGGAACCTCAAGAAATTAGAAATAGACGTGAGTCCATTTGCCCGTTTGCGCTATCGCCGTCACCGGCGCAACAAGCGCAAATGGGGAAGAGTAACATTGTTGACATCACCAGGCAGATGCATGGATTTCAGTAGAGGTTGTTACAGTGCACAGTGCGCGGCCATGACATGTCCACCTGTACACCTGATCAGATGGGAGTTCACAACAAGCGTACATCCATTTTCACATTCTGGTCAAAGCCCAAGCGGATTGGAGGCATTCAGTCTATTACAATAATGTACTTGCAAGCAAGTACGCATGGCCGATAATGCAGATCTTGCACCGCAAGCCATATGCATGACTGGAATATACCCAGGCCATGCCCTTGGCTAGAAAAAGAATCAGAACAATTGTGGCAACTTGACAGCATCCCTCCTCAAACAGTGCTGCTCACATACAGCCAGAAGGACGCAACCATGACTGTCAGTGACACAGGTGTAAAGAATAACAGGACAATCCAATATAGTGCTCTCAGACTTCAGCCCTTGTCCCTTGTCCCAATCAGAAGTTTATAAAAAACAATTTCAACCTGGAAGGTTCCTGCATGACCTGTTCGGCGTGCCCGTTCGGCGCTGCGACTGACAGAAGCAAAAGGAGTACACAGAAGTTCACTACTCGCTGAGTTTTGACAGCCCACGCAGTGCGTGAGGGCTACATTATGAGTGAGGCAGCCCTTTCTCATTCTTTGGCGCTCGCAACGGCACCATGTCTTGCATTCTCCGTTGCTGTAACTTGCCGGATACCCCCGTGTGCACATTATGAATGGCCAACCACTGGATTCTTGCAGTCTGGGCTGCCAGTGCATCCCTGAAAAGCATAAATTTGCCGTTTTTCACAGATGCTGCGCATTTGCCCTTTTTCAGAGGTGCTGCGCATTGCTGCGTCGCCAGCTGGCAAGGGGGCTGCCAGCCTTGCTCAGGCTCTTGACGAGCCACTTGTTGACCGGGTCTGGCGACGGCGGCGATCCCTTTTGCTGCACGGCCGGTTGGCCGCCGCGTACGATCGGCCTCAGCTGCATGCACTCCTGCTGTAGCGCCGCCGCCTCTGTGCGCGCCTGTCAAACAATGCAGGAAACCATTCAAGAAGGCTCTTTTCACCAATTTGTGTCAGCCTTCTTCCTCCCTTCCAGAGCCATCGCCTCTCTGCGATTTCTGTCAGAAGCCCCAGACAATCAGCCTAAGAAGTCTTGGGTCTCTAAGACATCAGAGAGCATGCATGGGGATGCCTATAGAAACATCAGGCCTGTTGGAACACTCTTTGAGTTCACATTTTGTGAGTTGACCTAGTAATGAGCGGTGCTCCTTCACCTGTGCGAGGGCGGAGCGCGCTTCGGAGAGGTCTGCCTCGAGGTTGGCAATGCACAGCCGCTGCGCCGCGTCGACCGGCACCGCTGCCGCCTGCGCCTGGCTCCGCAACAGCTCGTCCACGCGCGCCTGAAGCAGGGAGCATGCCAACATCAAGGAGAATAACATCCCCGCATGCAATTACCCTTCTAGCTGAAAGAGACCTCCCCGCCAATATACTGGGCGTCGTCCCAATGCTGGGACCAACTTTATTGTTGTGCTTGGTACTCAATCTAAGAAGAAACACGAGCAAGATGCACTCGCAAGTCAATGGCATGCTTCTTGAGCTGGCAGTCGGACGGGCAACCTGCTTATGTGAAGTCTTCAATGGCATGACAGCCAAATTTGTGCCGTCAGTTAAGTACCTTTAAAATCTATTGCATCAAATGAAGCAGGCTCCGGTAGCTCTCATGACAGCAGAGCACCGCATCAAGCTTGCTGAGGCCCACAAGAGCTGGGGCACAAGCTCAGAGAGGGCGCTAATTTGGAAGGGCAGGGCAACAGCTTGATGGCCCCTTGCACTGCCGATTAAATTCAATTTATACCCTCAGAAAACTCATTTATGAATGTACGTCCTCTGAGGCCGCAGTACCTCCGTGGCCTGATGCGTCTAATTATGGAGGCTTCAGACGCTCTCATGACAGCACAGCACCGCATTAATGCTTCCAGCCTCTCACACAAAAAGCTCATACAAGCTAAGCGTCCGCACACCTCCATGGCCTGCATGGTGTCCCAGGTCCACTCCTTCTCGGACAGCAGCTGCTCGTTGCACAGCTCCAGCGTCTTGACTTCCTCACGCGCGGCCGCCTCTGCGCACCGCGCCGCATCGGCGGCCGCATGCAGCGAGCGGCTGGTCTCGTCCGCCTGTACCGACACCTGCTGCAGCTGCACCTGCAGCTCCGACACCTGCGCAGGTATGCAACGCATTGTGTAGCCACAGGAGCGTGCAAAATGTTCAGAATAGGGCAAGTGCAACTATTGAGGAAGGGCTGGCTCACAAAACATCCCCTTGCGGCGGAAATTGGTCAGAGAAGTGCATAGACAGTCACAGCTCCATGCTCTGCCTGCTACCCTGACCGTCAGTACCTACCATTTTCTAATTCAAGAATGTTTGCCGCCAGTATTGCTACTCGGTTTGCAAATTTCACAGGCAGACGAGCTGGAACCCTTGATTGCATGTGCAAAAGAAGGTTGATAGATATTGTGGGTGTCTGTGGTGTCTTAAGGGTGCACGTGCTCACCTGGCCTTCCGCGGCTTTGCAGGCTTGTTGCAGGGCTGGGATGAGGGCCGCCTGCTCCGCATTGACCTCCTCCAGGCGCTGCTTCTCGCCGTGTGCCTCCGCCAGAGACCTCTCCAATTGGCCCGCAATCTGCTGCACCTGTGCCACGCACCAATTGCCTCCCGTTAATCCATTATACCATTTTAGGTGAAATTTAGTTGCTCATGTGACACTCGCAGGTTTCCATGAACCCTTACAAAGCTGCCCATATGCCCATGAGTCTGGCGGCTTGACGAGAGCTTGTAAGATTTCCAGGGTCATCTGTGTAAGCCGTCACCAATCTCTTGAAGCAAAAAAATCAAAATGGCTTTCGCTCTTCTGCTTCAAATTGGACCAGGACGGTCAGCACAGACAGTGTACACTTACCCCTGTGTACCTCTATACTTTGGACACTGTTGGTGTGCTGAGATGGATTGATGAAACTATTGTACATTGTGGACAAAAACTTGACCTCGGCTGGCAGGATGCACTTCAAATAGTGAGCACCGTGCCTACGGTTGATTGGTTCTTGCTTGGATCTGGCAACTCCAACGAGGGGTAGGATTGTGGCAATCTTTAACGTCTGCAGCTCGTCTGCAGGACGCACCTTGCCTCTTGGCAAGGAAAAGCTTGTAACGTCAAAAACAACAATAATAATACTGAGACCGGGAGTCACCTTGAGGTCGTCGGCGTGGCGGCTGGCGATGCTCTGGCGCAGGGCGGCCTCGGCGGCGGCGCGCGCTTTGTTGGCTGTTAGCACATCGGCGCGCTTGCGGGCGAGGGAAGCTTCCGCCGCGCGCAGGGCTGCCGCCTGCGTCTCCACGGCGCGGCCGTGCAGCCGGGCCAGCCGCGCCGCGCCCTCGCGCTCCCGCTCCAGCTCCTCCGCGCGCGCGACAGCCGCTGCCAACTTTTCCTGCGCGTTGCAAAAGTGAATCGCTGTCTTCCTCGGCCTCTGCAGCCGTGATATGAGCAATGTTCAAACGTTAGAGAGCAGCCTGCCGACTGGGTTGTGGCGGCTGAGACCTCAGACCGATATTCAAGCGGCAATATAAATACAATGTGGCGTCTGCATGGAATGACATTCGCTTATGTGTGGCCTCAGCATCTACCGGTACACGGCAAGAGCAGAAAGACATGCACAGCTGAAGAGATGCACATTTGGGCAGATGCGCACCTGCATTTGCGCGAGGGCTCCGCTGCGGTCAGGGGTGGGCGTGCCGTTCACTGAGACAGGCGCGTCGATCTCGCTGTCGGCGTCAAAGTAGGCGTCGATGTCCAGGGAGCTGGCGTTGCTGCCGGCACGGCTGCGGGCGTCCTCAAACACGTCGCCGTCGCTCAGGAGGTACCCTGAGCGCCCAAAGGACGAGGACACCGACATGGCGTACGGGCTGAGGCTGCGTGCACTGGCGAAGGAGGCGGACGACTCCGCGGAGCCGCGCGGGGCCGGCGCGTCGGCCGACGGCGGCGCCGAGAGAGGGTGCGCACTGCCGGGCGACCACAGCTCGAGCGACGGCGGCCGCCGGCGCCGGCGCGATGGCTGCCGTTCAGACCCGGCATCCGCGGTGTCGGGAGTCGAGCGATCTGTCCCCCTGGAGGGTCCCTCGGACAACGCCGTTTCCGGCGTGGTCGGCCCCTTAGGAGCCGCGTCGCCGCGGCGGGTCTCCGGCGGGGATTCCAAGGCCGTATCCCTGGGGCCTTGGCTCGGCGGCTGTGCCGGCGCGGCCGCCTTCAGGTGCACGAGCTCCGCCCTGAGCTCTGTGAGCTCCTGATCTTGCTGCTGCAGGCGATCCTCTGAATGCCGCAGCTCCTCCTTGAGCCTTTCTGCTTCTGCTTGCACTGCCTTTGATTGCACGGCTTCTACTTGGAGGACTTCTTGCGCTCCCCTGCTGTTGTCCCCCAATGCCCGACTGTCTTGCTGCTGCGGAGTGTCGTCTTCTCTGAGCAGATCCTGGGAGCCGTCCGTCTGTGTGGCAGCCTCCATGCATGATTGCTGCGCCTGCCCGCCTGGCGTCACAGCCTTTAGCGACCCGCTGTGCACGCTGAGGTCCGGGCTGCTACCAGAGACCTCTGTGTGCACTCGTCCTTCCTGGGCATCTGAGCCGGCCGGTAAATCCAGGCGCGCCTTCAGCGAGGCAACCTGCTTCTCAGCCGCCTCCTTTGCAGCGAGCGCCTGCATAAGGATTAGCATGAGTCAGGCATGGAAGGCAACTCTCTAGCAAACATGCATCGCTGCAACTCTGCCCGAAATTTTGCATAAGCGCTGATGATCCTGCTGTGAGTGCACATGGAAAAGAGAAGACACTGGTACAGGAACAATGAGAGTTCGACGCACTCCACTCCTGGCAGGGCACAATGCAGTATGGAAGACAGAAAGGGCGCTGTGGCGCACCAATGCACGGTCATGCTCAGCGGCAGCCTTGTCGCACAGGAGCTGCGAGCGCGACTGCTCCGCCTCTCGCAGAGCCTTCAGGGTGCGGCGGCGCCGGTCCTCGGCCACATCCAATTGGCGCCTCTCCGCCGCCTCGCGCTCTGCCTTCGTCGCCTTTGCCTGATCATCACGAACATGATGTCCACTCAGCGAGCATCCTTAATCTGAGACCCAGGGCCGCCTTCAGCCTTCAAAATGGCGTTCCTTTAACTGCGTGAAAAGCTTAAAAATCGCACAAGCAAGCATCTAAACACTTTTCCAGCTACAGTCCTCATTGTATTCTCGAGAAGGGAAAGCAGGGACCTCAAGCTCTGAATCAATGGGGTAAAACATGAGGGGTTGCTCTCACCTGCGCATGCAGCCGGGCGACGGCGGCTCGCAGCGCAGCGATGCAGTCCTTGTCGGCCACGGCCTCGCGCTCTGCCCGCTGCAGCGCCCCTGCGTACCCAGCGCAGCGCGCGTCCAGCTCAGCCGCCTTGGTCTGCGCAGCTCCCCTCCACACCATCAAACGAACCCACAGCTGTGTGTTGCCTAATACCCTCCACATGCATCTTGCCACTCCAGTGACCACCCTTGTAGACAGGGTGTGCGGGCACGCCGCAGCCTCACACATGTTGCCATGACTAATTGAAAAGGACCCCCAACGCACCCTTGCTCAATGCATGCAATTCATGACGACGAGCCACACATGCAGAATTGGAAAAATAGGATTGTAAAAATAGGAGAAGAGGGCACCTCCAGGGTGCTCTTCTCTCGCTGGATAGCGTCCTGCAGCTCGTTAAGGGTCCTTGACCTGGCAGCCTCGGAGGCAGCCACGGCGCTCTTCACCTCTGCCAGCGTCTGCAGCGCCAGGTCACGCTCCGCCTGGCATCCAAGTCATCCTCGTGTCAGCTTCTCGCTCAACTTCTGAGCGCTAAAACAGATTCAGAGAGCTGACAATATCCCTGAGGCTCCGATCGCAGTGTCAAATCTAGAGCGCTGATGCAATGCATCTACATTGAGCCCAGCACATGGAGGTATGCATTGCGCCTGGCAGACAGGAAGCACTGGTGGTGGACAGATAGGGGCTGCATGTAATGTGCAATTCATGCAGGCATTATGAAGACATTGTAAGAGGTGGAGCCACCTTGGCGGCCTTGAGCTCCCGGAAATCGGCAGCCGCCTCTGCCTGGCTCCGAGCCAGCGCCGCCTGCAGCCGATCCACATCCCTCTGCAGCTGGCGAGCCTGCACCCAAAGCATCTTTCCTGTCACTCCCAGCAGACATAGAGGACGCTTTGTTTCCCAATCTTTAGGTGTGACACCTGTGGGTGGGTCCGTCACTTGGTGGTGGTGGTGGTATTATTAGTTGCTTAGTGGAAGCATGCGAGGAACTTCTTCATGCCAAAGCACATGCACATCCTGCAGATGTGCCTGCCTGTGCCGACATCCAGACAAATAAGGCAAGATGCCTGGTAGCTAGTGCAGCGCACCTTGAGTGGCTGCGAGTTGTCGGCAGACTGGCGCAGGGCCTCTGACTGGGCCAGCATGGCCTTCACTCCCTGTAGCATTTGGCGCGCAGTGTTCCGCTCGGCCACCGCCGACCTCCGCGCTTCATCTGCCGCTGCCGCCTCGGCCCTGGCCGCCTCCACCGCCCCTTGCACAGGGGCATCTGCTGAAGCCATCCTCACCTGCTGGCGCATGCCGCACAACATCAGTAAACCATTGGCAGGACGGTTAATGGAGCACGGCGCACCGGTTGTCCCATGACTACCCCAATTAATGTTGGCAGAGAAAAGAAATAGTGCCTGCTCTAGACCGGTGAATCTCTGCGCCTCACCTTTACGGCATTGGGAGCCAAGCAGCTTCTAATATTGCTGTTTGCACTGTCACCTCCACCGAATGTCCTGCCTGATAGCCAAACTTCAGACACACCCTCACTGAGACTAGACACTGCCTCCAATTTTTAGGGGAGCAAGCTCAAGCATCTCTAGGGGAGCAAGCGCTAGTGCGCCACCTGTCCACCCTATCGTCTTGACTGGCAGGAGTCTGAGGCGCAGCTTAACCCACAGGTGGTCACACCTTTCAGACATCACACGCAGCTTCACGTGTCAATGTTTGGAGCCTGTGTTTGTCTTTCTTGTCTGCAGCAATCCTACCTTTCGGGAGGGCGACCCAGTGTCAGAAGTGCCGCTCTCGGTACGGCTGAGGCTGTTGGAGCGCCGCGGCGGGTTTGACTTCATCTCGGACAGGGCCTCCTCCAGCTGTATGATGCGGCGCTGCTGGTCGCGAGTCAGCCCCTCCAGCTTTTCCTTGGCTTCCCCCAGCCGCCTGTTCTCCCACCGGAGCGCCTCCGCCTTGACCGCCCCCTCCGGAGCCGCCTGCACGCAAATACGTGCGCAGGCAACTCTCAGCGCCAGTCTTGCTCAGACAGGGAGCTCGGGCAAGGCATCTGGGCTGTCTAGGAGTGTCAGGCAGAGTTGCAGCAAGACTGATGTACAGAAGGAGAGGCTGTGGCTTTTGGCATGCATGCACATGTGTGTGCTAAGTCAAGTCATGGAGTGTCAGTGGTCTTACTTTCTTGGCGTCATCTGCCTTCCTCGCCTTCTCAGTCCACAGAGCGCGCAGGCTGCCCTCTCTCAAGGTCACCTGGGCTCCTGGTATGCGATGTCGCTGGCTGCCGTTCTGGATGGCAAGGATGCGGCTCTTGCGCTTAGCAAAGCCCTCCAAAGACCCAGTGGCTGCTTTGACAGATGCCCCAAGCCTTTCCTCGATGTCCTGCAGAAAAGCAGAAGCGTTGGGTGGATCATGAAAGAAGGCTCACGCGCACATGTAGGATGGGATCATCGTGTTTAAACCAGGATATGTGCTCCTTTACTACCGTCCGTAGCATCCAACCCCCAGAGACGGGCTGAACGAGACTCGGCAGATGCTCAGACTTCCTTCCATAATAATAGTGTGCAAAGCTTGTTACCTCCAGTGTTGATTTAACAATGGCAAAGGAAATCCGTTAGGCTCACCGTGAGACAGGATACAAGGCCCTCATGGACAACTGCCATCTCAACCAAGGGCTTTCTACAAATCGAACGGGAGAGAGCCTCGCTTCACAGGAGTGTTCTGGAGGAAAATCCAGGAACATCCACGATACGACCCATCAACAACGATTGCCGATGGTGCCCTGCAGGCGGGAAGGTGCGCCCATAGGGATCTGCAGATGCAACATGATTGCGTCGATCTGACAGGACAAATGGCCGGCCATCAGCCTACAGAATCCCACAAGGGAAGCAAAGGGCAAGGACTGAACGACGGCAGCCCCAACTCATAAATGTCAGCTCAAATGCATCGATTGAAGCATTGCGACCAGATCTGGCAACCTGTTCAAATGTCATGAGTCATCAATGGTGACGTAGCAAATCCTGATCTGGGTGAGACAGATAGTGAGTGCATCACGCCGGGTGGTGAAAGAGTTCTTTTGTGTACCACTCATATAATTGAGGAAACTAGGGAATATCTGACGTCTGTATTGAAAGTCCTGCCATTATGATGTCGATCGGTTGTTTACAATATTCCTAGTACAGCTGATGGAGGATGGAGACTGCCTTCTTGAATAAGACTGTAGAATTACATCACTGTTCGTTTCCGAGTCTTGCAGAGGCCCGGAAAAGGACACTAGTCAGGTATGTTCCCAACTCATGGGACCCGCCGTTCTGCCATGCCGTGAAGAGACATTATTTTTCCAGCTTGGTGTTGAGCACATAACCGCGACGGCAACATTCATAGGCTTTCAAAGAGGCAAATGGATTGACTGCTTCGTAGGTTAGGCACTGGAAAGCCAGTTCTGAAAATTTGTCTGCTCACACGTGTTGCTGAGGAGGTGCTTAAATTTTGCGGCCTCACGGTGATTCAACACTTTTGCAGGGTATCTGGATCTGCCTTACAGACCTCCGCTCAGCAAACAGTTCGGTTGTCCCTTGGAACTAAAAGCAGTCCAGCTTGGCAAGGCCGCCCTGGCAGGCGAGGGCCAGTGAAGGGGGCCAGGTCTCAGTGCGCATGCAAAAGCGCAGAGACATTGCAAGCTTCCGCAGAGCCAGAGACAGTAGTTCTGCCGGCATCTGAGCAGCATTGCGCTATCCCGGTTGCCATACACCGCGTCACAACACTCGACAATGCTGTGAGGCCTTTTCCTGTCCCAAAGCACCCTGGCTGTCTCTTTCAATCCTGCTCATTCCTGCTCGATCCCATCTATCTCCTTGCTGAGGCTTGCCTATGGGTGGACTGATGCTCAGCGCTGCGCAGATTCATTTTGGTGAGGCCCTGCAGCGTCTGCATGACAGCGTCTGCCAGAGCGCAGAGAAGTATGCCGCTTACTCCAGCGGCCTGCTCCGCTTTGAGGTGTGCTTGGACACTGCTGCAGAGGCGATGCCATCCATATTGTACTGACACCTTTACGTGATTCCTTATCAAACTCCAGTGGAGTGTTGCAGCCGCTAGCGCTTCATAGATCGCTTGATTGTGAAGATCCCCATTAAAATTCTGTTTTCAGCAGTTTCGGATGTCTATCGTGCTGCGCAGGTGCCGCTCCCGCGCTCCACGTCAGCGCTGAGGTGGCTGCAGGGGCAGCCGCCAGCTGGCGCCAGCAGGGCGCCACACGTGTACTTCTCACCGCGCCACTCCTCAGCACCCGACACCGACGGCGGCCGGGACGCGGCCGCGGCTTCGGCCGGCTCCGGCGCCGTCGCAGGCGTCGGCGCCGCCTGGCTCTGGCAGGCAAGCATTCTCAATGGCCAGCGGTTGCTATGTCTCGACCTTGCACCCTTCAAGTGCTCAGTCCTGCAAAGCTGATGAGAGTCAGCTGCGAGTTTCCTTACATGACATCAACCATGCAGCTAAGTTATGTCACATGATGAAACCCAGTCCTGCTGCAGCTTACATGACATGACGACAGCTCTGGACGAGGGACTGCCAGCAATTTCAAGAAACTCAATTGTAGGCCTAGGTTTTTCAGAGGGACTTATACGATTATTGGTCCACGGCAGGGGGCGGAGGGAGCGCCGCTGGACGGTGTGAACCTGCGGCGGATGGAGGCGTTCCTGTCGTCGGCCGCGCCGCGCGTGCGTGTCCTTGGCGGCACGCGCTTTGACGGCGCCGGCGCGCATGCTCCCGAATGGGCGGCCTTCGGCTCCTACTGCTTCCTGCTGCCGCGCCTGGAGCTGCTGGAAGCTGCCGGCTGCTGCCTGCTCTCCTGCACGCTTGCCTGGCGCGAATCCGTCGGCCCCTCTGAAAGGCGCGCATGCACCCCCATCTCCTCTGTTCAAGGATTTTGCTTGTTACTTTGCCCAATCTATAGAAGCAGATGAAGAGATGGGGCCGAAGAGATGTGGCCTGCCCAAATCCAACTCGAGCTGCAAATGAGGGGGTGGGGAGCTCGAATCAACAGCAAATACACAGACACCTTTGAGTAGAGACTAGGGATTCTTTAAGCAAGCGTCTATATGTGCACCACTCTATTTTACAGATGGTGAGGCTGTGCAGGCTTCTCGTTCACTTGTGCTTCCACACTATGCCCAACAGCTTATCTTGGGAGGTAATTATTGCTTCATTCAAGCTTGTCCTAGAATCAATTCAAGATTAGAATGGCTGCTGCGCAGGGGTTTCACGAGCCTGGCAGCGGCGGTTGAGGATGCATTGGGGGCGCTAGCGGCGTGCAGGGCGCCCGCACAGAGCTCTGCACCGCAGCTGCAGATTGTGAGGGAGACTGTGCAGCACCTGCCTGACCGCGAAGGCTGGCAAGCCACCATGACCTCTGTGCACAGCCGCCTCTCTGAAACCTCCAGTGTCGGACTGGTATGTCCCGTTCTTATTACCTGTGGAGTTTCATATCCTTCTTCTTCCTAATGGCATTTTGTGGATTTTTTTGTGTACTGCTTGATTTGCCCAATCCTGGGACCGGAGAATATGTCCGATCAAAATTAAGATTAACATGCTGTGGGTTTGCAAAGCGGGTACAATCATGTGCGAGAAGAGAGAGTCAGAGAAGAGAGAGTGAAGAGAGCTGGTGGGTGGTGATTTGGTAGGAGGCGGAGGAATCGCTGCTGCAGAACGTGAACCTGCAGATGGCGCGGGAGGAGTACGAGCTGAATGGGCAGCAGGGCCTGGACGAGCTGCTGTCTGTCTTCGCTGGGGACGGCATCCAGGTGCACCACTCCTGCATCTCCCTGTGTTGTTGGCCTTGATTTGGGTGCCTTCCTGCATATATCCTTACACAGCCGTATGCATTGTGAGAGGCAATTGACGACTGCCACAGTGGCTGCCATAGCACGGCCCTGTCGCCATGCTATGCTATGCTTTCTGCAGTATCTGCATTTCATGTGACATCACAGCCAGGCGGGGAGGCAGCTCACCATTATTGTTTTCTCTCAAGGCTGCACATGTAGCCTTATACGCCTTCCCACTTCTGCATATGGATGACTACCATAAGGGTGATAATCATCTGATCTGCAGGTAAATGATGCCCCTTGGAACTGGCGTGTCGCAGGGAATGGGCACGATGGATGAGGGCGGCTCGGGCCTGACAAAGGTGGTACTGGCGCGGCGGACAGATGTGTGCTTCAGGGGTCTTCTGGACCCGCTGTTATTACTGGAGACGCTGCAGGAGAGGGATCCGCGTGCGTACCAGTTCTGCCTGCAGCTGCCCGGCGGGGCGGCGTTCCTAGGCAGCTCGCCGGAGCAGCTCTACTCGCGCACCGGCCGCTGCGTCGCCAGCGAAGCCGTCGCCGCCACGCGCGCGCGCGGACCCCCCGGTGCGCCTAATCAGGGCCAAGCCACATTTATCACATAATATACAATCTGGCGAGTCCATCAAAGGGCAGGATTATGGCCAGCGTTTTATTGCAAATTGTTTGCAGGGCGCACCTTGCCTCTCGACAGGAAGAGTAGGAATATTAAAATATTAATACAAAGGGGAGTATCATCTTCGTGCCTCCCTTGAATAAATTTTCTCTATGCGCAAATAATGAGACTCCCAGCAGGACCAAAGACACATCTCCCACTGCTATGTAGGATGGTGCTCCTTGCTTCACCACAATGATCCCGCTTCCCAACGATGATCTGTTGGTACTTCTGCACTTCATGTTGTGCCGGCACCTGCCAGCATATTGGATGCAGACCCAAAGATTTGTGTCGCTGTGGGCCCATTGGGCCATGCTACAATTTATGATTGCAGAAACACGACAGGCTTATGCCAGAGATGTGCTGGACATGGCAGCAATAGCAAAGCTGCCAGGGAAGGTTGCCAGCCTGAGGTGGACATGGTTGTCCGCATAAATCTGACCTTATAACTCTGTGCCTGAAAAATAATAGTGCTTGTGCAGGCGATGTGGAGCGGGACTTCTGGCTGGCCTTCGAGCTGCTGCAGGATCCCAAGGACCACGCCGAGTTCACCATCGTGCGCCAGTGGGTGCAGGCTGCTCTCTCGGTGGGTAGCTCACCCTCTCGTCTCTGACACTTGGGGATGAGTTTTGTGAAGAAGCAATGCAGCTGCTTGCTTGGCTCACACTCATTCCACAGAAACCAAGAAAGATGGAGATGGTTTATAACAAGACACGCTTGCTGGTGATCTCTGGCGCAAAAGTGGCGACCTTAGCGGTCCGGAAAAGGCCTTTTGATCCCCACGCTTGCCTCCATGCAATGCCAATAGACTGTCTAGTTACATCCACCTCCCCATCCCTCGATGTCGCGGTGTGGACATCTGTGGAGCAGGTCGCCCATTATTCATATATGATGGTGTGTATTTTACATCGCTGTCATGTGCAGCACAGCATGTAGGATTTTGATACTGAAGAATTGCCCCTATGCAGTGGGATTGCATTCCCAGCTAATGAGTGATCTCATTTACTGATTTGAGAATAATCAAGTCTGCTGTTCGCAGAGCGTGTGCCACGAGGTGCGGGTGGAGAGGGAGAAGTCGATCCTGAAGCAGGGGGCGGTGCAGCACCTCTATGGCCGCCTTGCTGGCACTCTCAGGGAAGACGCCGGCGACGCAGCTCTGCTGGTACACCCATTCACCAGGCCAGGAATTTGTACTGCCTCATTTGTCAGATCACACAAGTTCTTGTGCAATCTTGCGGCGCTTGTTAGCCATCCGTGCGCTGCATCAATGCACAGAGGCGGGAACGGCTGTGAATTCCATCAATACTTACGAGAGCTCGTTCAATATCTGCGTATCCTCTGCAATATCATAGAAATTTGATCAGAGGACTTTGGCGCAAACATACGGACATACCCCTTCATCATCACATGACTTACCATGATGTCAAATCAATAGCTCAGAGAGAGTGAGCATGACTGGTCTTTTATTGTTGAGGGTGCCTCTTCTGCAGGCTGCACTGCACCCGACGCCGGCGGTGTGCGGCCGCCCGCGGCCGGCGGCGCTATCGGCGCTGTCAGCCGCGGAGCCGTTCGACCGGGGTTTCTACGCGGGACCCTTTGGATGGGTCTCTGGCGGAGCCGCAGAATTCGCCGTTGCAATCCGCTCGGCCCTTGTGCATGCCCCTGAGCCCTCGCAGTCTCCACAGCTGCCGCAGCACGAGGAGATGCAGCCAGGAGAGTCTTTACAGATGGCGGCGCGATTGGAACATCGGGAGAGGCGAGCCAGCGGCGGCCAGGCGAGCACAAGTGGCAGCAATGGCAATGGGACGGGAGGAGTTGTTGCAAACGGCGCTGGGTTGTCAGGTGGCAATGGAAGTGTGGGTGCCGAGGCGGGGAATGGCGCAAAGCTGGCGGCTGGCGGCGCCAGGAGAGAAGACAGGCAGACCATCTCGTTGTTTGCTGGCGTGGGCCTGGTGTGCGGCTCTGACGTGGACAAGGAGTGGCAGGTACAACCCTCCAGATACTCATTGTCATACATCCATCAGGAAGGTATCTCGTTTTGCGAATATTTCTATGGCAGGGCCAGGCTGGCTCTTGCCTTGTGGGAATGCTGAAACGTCACTTTGAGTACGTGATTTTTTAGTGTGAATATTTGGAATTTCCCGTTTATGTGAAGGGCGACCTAGACTAAGTTGTGTGTTGAGCAGGAGCTGGACCTGAAGGTGAGGCAGTTTGACATTCTGCTGAGGCAGCCCTTGCCGCTTGTGGATACGCCGAACATCAACCTTCTCTGGGCTCGCCTCATGATTGAGGAGCTTTGCCGCCTGGGGGCCTCCACCTTCTGCATAGCTCCAGGCATGCCCCAGACACCGACCAATCTTTTTACTGTATATTATCTTATAGCCATTGCATGCTTGCTGTTAATGTCATTGCCGTCATGACGTAAGAGGCGCAGGCTCAAAGATACTGTTGGTTGGAGATGCTTCGTGCAAGTATTGCATAGGTTGTTGTGGACTAAGAGTGCAAACGTGTCTGTCATTTGACACACCTTTATATGCGTGTCATTGTTGGGGTGCAAAGTATTGTAGGCCCTGCAGATGGCAGTGCAGCCCCCCCCCCTGTATTTATGCCCTATGGCCTCTGCTTTTGCCGACCTCGTATGAAGAACAAACTCTGTAGTGCTGACGGCTGACGGCTGCATGCTCTGAGCAGGGTCCCGGTCGTCGCCGCTGGCTGCGGCGGCCGCGCTGCAGCCGCGCGCGCGAATCGTGCCCTGCATTGATGAGCGCTCGCTTGCCTTCTGGGCCCTTGGCTACGGCCAGGCCACCGGGTGAGTCACCCCGCCGTCAGCCCTGTGCCATGCCCTGCATGCCTTCATACTCGTCGGGCGCCCTGCAACAGTGCATGCATTCCAAGTAACGTGCAAAGCAAATCTGCAAGCAGAGCTGCTGGCAGGCCCTGTACCAGATTACCAAACGACGATTACTTTTCGAGAAGAAATGCTTTTGTGCACTGTCTCAATACCACTGCTCCCGCAGGAGAATTTTCTGTGTCGCCTGGGGTTGACTACAAACAAGGGATAGCCTGCATAGAACTTGAGCAAACGAAGGGGTGTTCAATTGAACTCTGCCGTCAGTGCCAGGTGAAGCTGTCAAGCAGACATGCATACAAAGGTGCAAGAGACAAGCAAAAGACCTTGAGTGTTCTCTGTCAACGCCAGGGAGCCTGCGGTGGTGATCACTTCGTCGGGAACGGCGGTGGCGAATTTGCTGCCGGCGGTGGTGGAGGCATCTCACAGCGGCGTTCCCTTGCTGTTACTCACCGCCGACCGGCCGGGGGAGCTGCGCGACACCGGCGCCAACCAGACCATTGACCAGGCACGCCCTTGCCACCTTTATGAAGATTTGTCCTCAAAGACTTCCACTCTCCCGTGTGCAGCTGCCTTGTCTCTCTGTCACAAGTGCATGGGCAATGCATGGCATGCCAGCAAGGCTTGGGAATGACCTTGCCGGGCCCCTTGCGGGACATTCTTCTGGCCGTCTGAGGCCGGCAAGCGGCCATAGGAGGTTTAGCTCCGAAGAAACTTGTGTCAGCAGGCTCAGACGGCCATTCTATAACAAGGACTTGCTCGATGTGTACTTTACTCGATGTCCTTTCAATCATGCATTGTGGGACAAACATACGAAGTTTGTGTGATGTGCGCGCAGGTGAAGATTTTCGGTGGGTACACGAGGTGGGCGGCGGACGTTCCGGCGCCGGATGCGGCCATGCCGGCGCGACTGGCGCTGACGACGGTGGACGCTGCTTACAGGCACGCCACAGGAGACGGGCCCGGCCCCGTGCACCTTAACCTGCAATTCCGAGAGCCGCTCGCGCCCTCACAGACCCCCTGGCCCAGCTCGGCTCTCCAGGCATGCTCCCCTCTTGCTCAAGTGTTATTCCTGCGTTATCCCCTTTCCTCACCCTTATTTTTTGAACCCTCATGCACGCAGGAGGGTTGAGGGTGCAAAACGCACCAGACGAAATGTGACCTGACTGCAATTTGAGGAATATTCCTTAGCACTCTTCAATGCCGCATTGAGGAGCAGGGACCATCACCTCTGGAGGCATGCATGGCGGCTTTTATCTTGTCACATTCTCAACTCTAACCTGTGGCATATTCACAGGGGCTGGAGAGGTGGGAAGGGTCAGGGCAGCCCTTCACAGCGCCGGTGTCAGCGCCACAAGCAATTTTTGGGCCCCCTCTCGCTCCCCAGAACCTACCCGGCTTCTCCTCCAGCGACGCGGCCGTCACAGAGCTTCTGAGCGTCCTGGCTGGCGCCCAGAGAGGGCTGCTGGTGGTTGCCCAGATGGGCCACCCTGAGGACTGCCTTGCTGCACTCAAGATAGCCCGTTCCCTGGGCTGGCCGGTGGTTGCAGACGTCCTGTCGGGTGAGCCCCCTGTTTCTTGCAGCGGCACTGCTGTGCTGCAAACTTTGTTGGGACTTGCATGCTGAGCCACGAGCTGTTCTGTGTCTCCAACTGGACACCAGGCAAAGCAGGGAAATAGAGAAGGTCTAAAATTCTGATGTTTGGAGGCTTCTGTGCTGCAAGCTGGATTTCGCTGGGACTTCTTTTGGTGAGAACACTTTGCCGAAGAGACCATGCATCATCTTTTTTTTTGTTCTGCGGGCTGTCCTGCATCAGGGCACAAGGCAAAGGCGCATCCTCATGCTGTTACGAATTGCATGCACAACATTGATGTAAGTACTATGGGTGGCACTAACAGATAGTCAGCACAAAGTACTCACGCTTCTTATATAGTGCACTTCCTTATTCTGTCGCTGCGCTGTACATGCAGGGCTGCGAGTGGGAGCCTCAGGGCGCAGTGATGTGGCATTGGTGCATCACTTTGACCACCTGCTCCTGGACAAGGATGCCTTATGGCCTGCCCTGCGCCCAGACGTGGTGCTGCAGCTGGGCGGGCGGCTGGTGTCCAAGCGGGCTGCCCAGTTCCTGGAGTGGGCTGCCCAGCCCTGCTTGGAGGAGGGCAGGTTCGTCACCTTTTGATCTGATCTGCAGCGTGCTTTGTCCGCTTTCATTGTTGCAATTCGGCAAACTCAAAAAGCCAGAGCCATTGTGCATGCACGCAGGGGCTCTGCAGCCACATCTGCAGGGCATCCAAATCTTTGCAGCCTGCCTGTTTTGCCTGCACAGCCTCACTTGACACTGTCGAGTTGACAGGATATCATTTCCCAGCTGCAGATCTCATTGTTTTCTCAGCATTTGACAGCAGGAAAACGGTCAGCAGGCAGCGGTCCGAGCATGCAGCGAGTGCGGAGTGACAAGGGCGTTGTGTGTGGTTTTGCAGGCCTGCTGCCAAGTGGATGTTTGCTGCGGATGCTGCCCAGCGCCATGATGCCTCGCACCTGCTGTCCCACCACATCCAGATGCCCCTTCCTGCTCTGGCCACCCTGCTGTCCCAGGTGACACATGCCAGAAACAAATCTTGAAATTCAAAATTTGCAGGCTTATTGGAAAGCTCTCCTGCAGATGCAGAGTGCCGACCAAGGGCGCTGATGTGAGCCTTGATGACATTCATGTTGAGGGTGCTGTCATGAGGCACACACAAGGTCTTTGTTTGGGATGCTGTCACGACAATATCAAAGGAAGAATAGAATGCTGACCGCTGACAAGTGCATCTCCTCAGCAGTCTTTACGTGTCGCTGCCTTGTAGAGAGTTGGAAGCAGATCATGGGTTCGTTGCATGGTTAGCGATCAGAGATCTTCACATGCTGCATTGATGGGCCAGATTGCCATATAAATTATGTAGGGGTTCTGAGCTCAATTCATGTATTTAAAGCTTTGAGAGGTGGGTTCTGCTGTGCCAGGTGGGCGGCTGCATGAATAGAAGTGGTGGTTACTCAGAGCTGGTTCGCACACTTGACGGCTGTGCTGCTGCGGAGATCAATGCGGCGCTGGAGGACTTGCAGCCTCTCACCGAGCCGCATGTGGCCAGAGAGCTTTCCAAAGTCCTGCCCACAGGTGCCGTCCAGCTATCTCCCTCGCCAGATATTGTAGCACTGCACCAGCAGTGCAGTGTGTTTACTTGCCTTGCATGCTTATGTTTTCCATTTCATGATTTGCATCTCTGGACTCTCAGATTGTTTGTCCATGCTGTCGTGTGTGGTGTGGTTCAAGCAAGAAGGTCATGTTGTAAATCACTGCAGGGACAGGGCTGTTCCTGGGCAACAGCATGCCCATCAGGGACATGGACATGTACGCTGCTCCCAGCGACAGGCAGGCCAATCCCAGCCAGCAGGGCTCGGTGCGCCTATGATCTTTACCCCTTTGCACTTGCACATCTCTCCTAGCAGGACTGCCTAGCTGCAGCAGCACTTCCTTCCGGAAGAAACGTTTGAATACACCTTACATAGTCGAGAGACTCCTGCTTATAGATGAGTGCGCACAAGAATAAAGGGGAGGCCTCACAAACCCGGATACAGCCTGTACAACCTGTGCAATGGGCGCTTTCAGACCTGTAAGGAAGCTAGCTGGACCCTCACAACAGTATTGTTTTGTTAGGTGACAAGCTCGGGCATCGGGGCGGCGGTGGCGGCGAATCGCGGCGCGAGCGGTATCGATGGTGTCATGAGCGCGGCGGCCGGCTTTGCGTACGGCCTCAGCCGGGGCGCCACCCTGGTCGTGGGGGACATCTCCTTCCTGCACGATGTCAACGGCCTCAACCTGCTGCGCACAGGTGTTATACAATTATCTTATGGCTTCTCTGCACCAATGACATGCTTTCACACACATTCTGGACAGTGTCAGCATTGAGGGTCTGTGCCTCTCCTTGGTGAAGAAATTGCACAAACACACACATCTTTGTTATCGGCTTCACCGAGGATTGTGTTCCTCTGCCTTTCCTTGGGGAACTGTGAATGATTTTGAGCCTCTGTGTATTTATGCAAACTACACAGAGCTAACACTCCAACTCGTCTGTGTTTGCGCGCAGGTGAGATGCGGCCGCCGCTGACGGTGGTGCTGATCAACAACGCTGGCGGCGGCATCTTCAGCTTCCTGCCAATTGCCGACCAGCTGCCGCCCGACACCTTCTCCCAGCTCTGGGCAACACCCCAGAACGTCGACCTGGCCGGTGCGTGCTCAAAATTATTCCCACCAATTCCTGCCTTTTCAAGTTTTTAAATCCTCAGCCACCAATGTGCTAGCTGCCCCTGAGGGTCCTCCAGGCCATATGAACCTTCATGATTGGCATGGCATCGGGGTTCTCTGTCCAAAATGGTTTGCCTCGCATGTCACGCAAAACAACTCTGCTTGGAGAAAGGATGTCTTAAGGAATGTTTTCTGCCTGTGCCAGCTGATGTGTCTAGGCACAGGCTCGCAGCTCAGGATCAGGCAGCAGTGCCTGCCCTGATGCGTGACCTGCTGGACATGTGCAAACATGTGCAAACAGCTGCTGAGTAAGGCGGGCGGTGCGTGCATGTGCAGGCATGTGCAGGGCGCACGGCATAGCGCACCAGAGGGTGACTGAGCGAGTAGACCTGCGAAAGGCTCTGCAAGCAGCCTGGGCGCTCAACAAGCATTCTGTAGTGGAGGTGATTACTCAGCGTGACAGCAACGTTGGCCACCACCGCTCCATCCAGGAGCGCGTCAGGCAGTCCCTGCTGCGCGCGCTGCGCACCGTCAGCGCCCCGGCAGGTGCCGTCCACATGCCTCTCCATCGCATTCCTGTGCATTTGGAATTAGTAAGAGTACTATAATATCTCTTGAACACTTCTATGTGCGGTTGATGCTAGAAGGCCCCCATGAGTTTTTGCTTCTTGTGGTAGAGAAAATTTAGGGAGAATTTTTTGGCGTCTCATGGCATTGATCGTGTCCTCTGTCATACACAGGCAATCTCAGCAGACCAGTGATGCAATTTGGGAACCCATTAGATAGCATTGATGGAATTCTCAACCATTCAGCTCGCACAGGGGTGAGGTGGCAGCCAGGCAGAAGCTTGATGGCCAAGGAACTCCGCGTTACGGCGGCGAGCTACCGGCGTTATGGCCTGCCGCTCCTCAAGCCGCTGACGACGGAAGCTGACAGGAAGCTGCGCGGAGGCTTCCTGCTCCAGATCAGCGTGGAGTCAGACAATGGGGATCACTTCACTGGCATTGGGGAGATTGCCCCCCTACCTGGTGCGGCCTCCTCTTAGCCTGCACTGCTGGAAACACTTGAGACTAAAGATTCTTATGTTCACACCAACAGTACCAAGATGCTGAGGGAAAATTGCATGCACAGGGCTCCACAGGGAGAGCTTGTTGGAAGCTGAGGAGCAGCTCCGCGTGCTGGTGTCCCTGCTGCCGGGCCTGGCGGTCCCCCACAGCCTGGCTCTGATGCAGGTGTGACCTTCTTTGCCACCTGTCAAATGCAGACGCCATTTCACCCTCAACTATGAAATTGAAAATGAAATATATTGAAAATATGCATTTGCAGATGCGGCATCTCTCAGCCAAGTTCTCCGAGAATCAGTCCTAGCGCTCAAGAACAAAAGGCGGCAATCGTTATGCCAAGTAGCACAGTAATTACAACTAGAATGGCATGGTTGGTGAGTTGAGGGTGAGGGTGTGTGGCCACCGTGCAGGGGCGGATCTCCGGGTGGCTGCAGCACACCCTGGGCATGCACCCCAGCGGCACACACCCCTCAGTGCGCTGCGGCCTGGAGGGCGCCCTGCTCACTGCTTTGTCCGCCGCGCGCGGCCAATCTCTCGCCAGCCTCCTCAGCGCTGCAGCGCCTGACATGCCAAGCCGCAGGCCAGAAAGTCACTCGGGCTTAAAGGCTGACACACCAGGGGGCTCTGGGGTAGTTTTTAGCGGGGTGGAAGTGAATGGGCTTCTGGCTTGTGCCGGGCCGCCGCAGGAGTGCGCGGCAGAGGCGGCCGCCATGGCCGCCCGGGGCTTCCGCACCCTCAAGATGAAGGTGCGAGTGTGGCTGTGTTGCGTTGCAGGAGTGCAACAGCACCTTGCTCGCATTCAAAGCGCCCCCATGCATGGGAAGCAGTGCTGTGGCCTGTGCGACTTGGTGACACTGCCGAACACTTGCTGCTGAGTTTGTATGCATGCCACACGTTGCCAGCATGCAAAAAGCTGCACGCGAGCTATAGCCAACACACGAAATGCCACCGCCGTCAATCGCATTTCCCGCCAACACAGCTGTTTCTTTTGTTTCCTGACAGAGAAAGTAAATAGGTATCCGCTTGTGGTTCTGCTGCACTGGGAAGGCCACTGAGAGCCCGGACAGCTATAGTCCTGAAGCTTGATCGTGGAACTGCTCTTTTTGCGCGACTGAATCTGTTGCAACACTGGTTCCGGAGGAGAGAGCAGTCTTGAACCCTGTGTGTCAAATGCTGCACTCGATCATCAAACACTGTTTTGACCTTTGAGATTTTGTCTCGAGGCAGCTCTTGGCCTGTCGGCAGCATGCAAGGACATACACCCTCCTGTGATGAGTTTTTGCCATAGTATTGCCCAAGACACTCACTGGTGTCATGTGCTGGCCGGTCAGGTGGGCAGGCGAGGCAGTCCCATGGAGGATGCAGAGGCGGTGTTGAGGGTGCGCGATGCTGTGGGGCCGGACGTGGCGCTGCGAGCTGACGCCAACCGCCGCTGGACTCCCGAGCATGCGCTGCAGTTCGGTCACGCCGTCAAGGGCGCTGCACTCGAGGTGACCGCACTGCTGTCAATAATTTTCGTTATCACGTTCAGAGACCCATTGGGAGCCACGTGAGGCTCATTGGTCCTGTAGGCAGTCTTTCACTCCTCATATCTTCCTCGTATCTCAAACTTTTCGTTTGTCATCTTTCCGTAGAATTTGTAATGCAACTGGACTGCACCTTCTCCTGCATTGTACTCTGCATGTGCTACCTCTGCGGATATCAAACCTGCCAGGGTTGTCTTGACGGGAGTCTTGCCCTTCTGCTACATGCACCAGCAGCTCTGTCCTGGGACTTGCTGGTGTGCCAGGGCGAGTTGTCAAGAGTGACTTGGCAGCTTCAAGGCTTAAATAACACGGCAACAAGGCAGCTGCATTACCTGATGCAAAGACCTGGTGGTGTCATGCAGTATTTGGAGGAGCCCACAGTGAGCCTGGAGGCCGCCCTGGAGTTCTCCAGGGCGACAGGAATCCCAGTGGCGCTGGATGAGTCACTGGATGACTCACTTCAGGACCACGCTGCCGTATCGCTGCGTTCCCTCCTCCCTGAAGCCTCGGCCGCTGCTGGCGTGGCGGCGGTGGTCGTGAAACCGGCAGTCGTCGGCGGTTTCGAGGCGGCCAGCCTCATTGCTGACTGGGCTCGGGCCCGCGGCATACAGGTGACAAATCTACCACCTGCATTTCTGAATATGCTGAAATCTGTGTCTGCTGAAGAGTTGTAGGACAAATGCAGCGCTTGATAGAACTGAAATACTGCCTCAATGTTGCACCTTTTTCGATCCTGCTCAAGATCTGAGGACAGGTGCAGCAGCGTTGACAGCGCTCCTAGTGCTTCCTGCATGATTAAAAAGTTTGAATCTGGAACTGCCCGAGAATTAAGAATGAAAGCAGCCTTCACAACGCTTGGAAGGACACATTGCTAAGCAGGTGCATGTGTTATCTTTTGGCAGCTGGTGATCAGCTCGGCCTTTGAGAGCAGTCTTGGCCTGGGCCAGTACGCTCATCTGGCAGCAGCTGCCGATGCAGCAAGTGGGCCAAGCAAGCGCGCTCATGGGCTCGGGACTTCAGACTGGTTTGATACGGACGTCACTGCACAGCCATTGACACTTGTCCTCGATGGAGAAACCCAGGTGTGTCCTGCTCTTGCTGAATCACCAATAAGTACCAGTGTGTATGGATGCGTTCATTGTGTAGCGGTCACAGGGATGATACAAGAGAGAAAAGCCACTATGCCAACTCTCCCCATTTTGATTTTGACTCCTTGCAGGAGGTACTTGCTGTTCAGCTTGTTTTGTGCTCAGTATGCTTTGCTGCGTGCAGGGTCAGGAGCATCTGTCGATATCTTTGCAAGAGGCGCAGAAATTGTGGGAGGACGCAGTTGAGGCGCCTTGCACAGACACCCTCGGCGCGAGCCACTCAGGCCTGCATGAGAGCGAAGCTCTCCACCACATTGTGACATCAGCGGGCCGCTTCCAGATGCGGGTGGTTGAGTGGCAGCCGGGCACCTCAGCCTCTCCAGCGCATGGCAGTGCAGAGGAACACTCCCGCTCCCTTCTGCATACACAGGCTGCAGTTCAGCGTGATTCAGCATCAAGATCAGCTCGGCCGCCTGTAGTGGTCATGCTGCATGGCTTCCTGGGCGCACCAACAGACTGGAGGGCTGTGGCGAGCGCGCTGTCACTCGGCTGCTGCTGCCTTGCTGTGGAGCTGCCGGGGCACGGACACTCCTGCACAGTGGACACACAGGGTGAGCTGCAAAAATAGTCCAACCATGTCAAGTGCACTGGCCCCGTTGGGCTCCATCACAGCTTGCTTGTGGAACAGCAACGCCCTGACATTGACCTGCACACAACGCTCCTGACCTGACAATCTCTGCCTTGCAACCCACTTATTCAACAGATGCGGACATCTCAGCTGTTCAAGTTGTGGCATGAAACTGTTTGCGCATTGATGTGTGCGTCACAATTTTTGTGGGTTGCCGCCAGGTGCCAGCGGAGGCTACAGCATTGAAGCCATGGCGGAAGCTGTCGTGCAGCTGCTGCGGGACCTGCGCGTCAGCTGCCCGCATGTTGTCGGCTACTCGCTCGGGGCGCGCGTCGCGCTTGCAATGGCGATCAGCACAGGTGCGCAGATCCTTCTTTCCTATTTAAATCCCCTCGTGCGTTTCATGGGGGCATGATTTACAGCCCTGCCAGTGGTGCCTGCTCATTCTGCTTCTGAAAGCTGGGACCCCGCTGTTTCATCAGATAAGATGTCTTCCCCACTTGTGAAGCTGCCATGATATTGGGAGTGTGTTTGGGAGTGTTGAGTGAGCATCAGGCAGCTGAGCATGCTCACACTTCCGGTAAACCTTTTGCCAATAAGCGTGCCTTGCATGGTTCAAAGGCTTGTGTCATCTACTGGAGCAATGAAGATTATGGGATGTGTTGGGGGCAGGGTGTGAGGTGGGGAGCCTGGCGTTGGTGTCGGGGACAGCTGGCATCACAGGCAGCGCTGAGAGGGAGGCGCGGCGGAGCAGGGACGACGCTCTGGCTGCAGCGCTGCGCCAGTCTGGGGTGCAGTCCTTTGTGGAGGACTGGTACCGGCAGCCCCTGTGGCGCTCCCTGCGCGCACACCCCAGGTCAGCACCACTGCTTCAAACGGGGAGGTCATCAAACCTCTCCATTGCTACACCCTTTGACATTTTTCTCGTAGGAGATGTTCAAATGGCATGAGGCGGTTGACATACTTGGCGGGTTCATGAGGACCAAACTTCAGTACCTGCAGTGACCTTGTTGCAGTGAAGGGTGGTGGTGGTGCGCGCAGCTTGGAACTAGATATTCTCTTTCAATGGTCTGCTTGATTTGAGTGCTCCTCTGGGATTGATAAGTGACCTGAGCATGAATATGTCAGCTGGTGATGCACGGGTGTATGTTGACCCAGCAGCTTTGTTTTTTTTCCTTTTACGTTGGATGAAGTTTTAAAGGCTTGTGTTGTGTGTGTGCATGCAGATTTGCAGCTCTCCAGGCAGATCGTCAGAGCACGGGGGGATCGTCTGAGCTGGCAGCGGTGCTTTCTGCTGCATCCCCGGGCCGGCAAGAGCCTCTGTGGGACCGTTTGAACCAACTGCAGGCGCCCACACTCTTTGTTGCCGGCGCAGAGGACGCCAAATTTGTCGCAATCGCGTACAAGATGGTGGCAAAGCTGAACACACTAGCAGCCACCAACCAGCATGAAACAACGCCCAACAGTCACACAGAATCAGCAAGAACAGAGGGAACCAGGACAGATCATTATCAAGAGGGGCCAGCAGAGCTGCCTACTGTTGAGGGGCAGCCGGTTGGGCGTCTGATTGGAGACGGAGACAGCAATGGAAAGAGCGTGAAGGTTGAGGTTTTAACCAGCTGCGGCCATGCCGTGCACGTGGAGAGGCCTGAAGCCCTCGTGCCGCTGCTCAGGCGCCTGATATTCGGGAGTGTGTGAATAAATTTTAACTCAGTATGAACACTTTCCTACGTTTCTATGTTGCGGTGAACACTGAAACTTTCAGCTTGAAGCTACGGTCTGTACAGCCGCACCGTGCCAGGATTATTGAACTCATGCCAGGAAACCCAACTGCAAGTGAACTCTGTACGATGGGCACTGCAGTAGCGCATGACCATGGCCCAACATCTGCGGATGTGCTGCCCAACAAATAAAATACATGTAGAGTGTTGGCTTGCATGTAAAATGTAACACTCAATGTAATTACAGTTATATCAGGCTTGTTCCATACACTCTGACAGCGCCGTGAATTTTTAATACAAATGGGCAGCCTAGGCTTGGCACTATTCGTTGGGAAGAGAACAGATACACTTTTGGAGATCTCTGATGTCAGATCTCTGTGTCAAAGTCAGCGCCACAGGAGAGCAAAAGCCAAATGTGGACAGTGATGGAGTTCAAATGGACAGAAAACAGCCACGCGGAGGGAACACCGTCTACTTGGAAGTTCATTCTTCGGAGAAAATCTTGCCTAGGAGTGGTAGAAAAGATGCAAGAAGTGCACAGGTCAAGTGAGTTGTATTCCTAATCTTTGTAAAGGCTACGAGAAAGGGCTCCAGTGAAGTTGAACTGTGTCTGGCGAGGACGAATTTTGGGGATCCTGACTCTCTGTGACTTCCTTTGTCAAGCCCAAAAGGCAGGTAATTGTAGCTATTTTCCTTGCCAAGCAGAAATGAAGGGTGGAATAATGTTTAGCACAGTCAACGAAATAGAAACGAGTGCTGCAGCAAAGCCTGCTTCCGGAAGTGTGGGATTTTACTAGGCACCTTCTACCATGAATTGAGCTGTGACTCGGCCATGAGTTAGTTCACAAGCTTATTTGGGATTTAAGGAGCCTTATAATGGTCTAGCAACGTACGTTCACCAGTCCGCAACCCCTCCTAGGGACAGCAGTGCTATTCACTTTGTCTTCACTTGGCTGTCTTGTGGTTGGTAATAGAAGTTGTTGCTGGTGTGCATGCAGGCCACGATATTTCAAAAGCTATACTCTTGTAGAGCAAGTCACTGGACGACAAGGCAGCAGTAGTTGTTAAGACAGCCGTTCCGAAACAGCTGAAAGTGACAAAGATTCGGGCTGAGCCGAAGCCCGCTCATGGCGAGGCTATGGGCTGCAGCGCTCTTGTTACTCCTTGCAGCAGCGTATGTGTCAGCTAGAGACCTCCAGCAGGCAGCAGGCAATGCAGACCCGACGAGTCTAGCAGTTAAGAAGAACAACAACATCCCGCAGCAGGGGTCCAGCAGCAATATAAACGCGCAGCGAGCTATCTCAAATACTAACACCGGGGCAGTTCAAGCAACAACAATTCAGCCTCAAAGCACAGAGCGACGCACCCTAGACGATGTCAACGCAGCTGCACCAACGATCACGGACCCAGCCACGCAGACTTCGGTGAAACCAGTGGCGTCCAGCCGGGTGGTAGGGGACGGCGCAGCCTCACCTGCAGGAGCATCACCAGGCTCGACAGTCAGCGCTCAGCCAGCCAGCTCGACGCAAGTTGGGGTCGTGAACCCTTACGATGTGGTGGGAGCCAACCCACTGGACAGGGAGGTCATCACAGGAGACTTCATCTCCCAGCTAGTGGGAGTGCGTATTGCAACTCCCTTCTTCGGTACGGGATTCAATTTCTGTATCGGTGAGGTCCCCACCCCTTGGCTTGCTCCTTTTCTTGCTCCTAGCCAGACTTAGAGAATTGCCTTACCATGGTGATCTATACAAGTGCAGCAGTCATTTTCTGGGAGCCTGAAGTTATATTCCTACCTGCTTTCGTTAAGAGCAACAGTACTCCTCATCAGAAAGGGGACGAGCCATAGAGACAGCAAACACTGCACCGTTGCAAGGAGCAATAGGAGCACCTACTGCCGCTCAGGACAAGGACTGGGCAGGACACAGGAGCTGACTTTATTGGGTGCTGGTTTGCAGACCGGTACGTTGGGAGCTTTCCTAAGGTTGGCATCGTCATCCCCAACCCAGTGGTGTGGCTGCTGCCGGAGTTCCAGGACTTGGCAGCATCCCTGACCACCACTCTGAGCCTGCCAGACCTGCTGCCACATGGCGCCTTCGTCACGCCAACCTCTGACGGCTTCCTCCTCAACCTGCCCTCATGTGCGCCCCCAATCTCTTCATATGCAACATAGCATGCTGAGTCTGTATGCAGCCACCGGGTGCGGGTTCTGTGTCGGCTCGGTGCAGGAAATTGACAGAAGACTTGCGTGCGTGGATTGTGGGTTTGCCCACCAGGCAGGCGCAGCCTCAGAATTAATTTTGCCCGGTCGTCCAGCAGTCCCCTCTTATGGTCGAGAAACGTAGGCTGCGCACCTCCAGCCCGCATGGCAGCTCCTGTCTTTTGCCTAGCATGTTGAAGGGCATGTGAATACCCCTTGTTGGATGGAGCCTGCTGCTCTTTCAGCACTTCAAAGCCTAGTCAGCTCGGTAACGAAGATGACAAAGCAGTTGGGTATGGAGGCTTCATCCTGTCTGTGTCTGCATAGTCAATGAGGCGGGCGCAGCGTTTGCGGGATTATCTCTTGGGCGATTGTACCGAGCAGCTGCCTGGCTCGTGTCCAGGAAATATGCAGGGAATCAAGCAGAGCAGCTGGCACGGAAAGATCCAGGATATGTCACACAGGCCAGAAAGCAATCAGCTGCCTGCTAGAGGGGCTGGGTATCAGTGCAGGATATGAAATATATCACGGATAGGGTGATTCGTTCTAACGTACCATTTTTTGACATAGCGTGTGTGGTGTGCTGTGCAGTCCAACCGAGCCAGATTCCGGACCTGGGTATACGGTACGGCATCCAGATCGGGCAAGCCTTCGGATACGATTTTGGATACGGCATCATCAAGGACATTTGCTTTGTGGACTTTGTCATTGTGTAGACATTGGCCTTTTGCCAGCAGACAATGCAGCGCTCACGTCCATAAATGGGAATGGCCGGCCAAGGAGCTCGAGCCAGTAAACCCCTGACTTAGGCCAGAAGGAGATGACTGGGAATGAGCAGTGCAGTACTTGATGTTTTGACTTGCTGCGCTCCTGAAATAGAAGGTGCTCATGGTTCAAAGGCAGTGATGGTCAGACAGGGTTGCTGCACACTTTGTGCAAACACTGCTAGCTTGTTGGTGAATGTTTGGGGCCTTGAGACACTGTTTGGCAGGGTGTAAGCGCCTGTTGGAGTAAGCAGCTTTGTGCAAACTAGCTCTGAGAGTGCACCCGGATCCTGACAAAGAACAATGGCTTGTTGGACTGAATATTCCAAGCGCTGTAAATGTAGTACCAGCAATGTGTGAATGGCATGCATGGCCCTTCTGGAGAATTTAAACCGAGATAGTAATTCTGAAGTGCAGCATGCATTGCCTCAAGCTTGATAGAGATCTTTGGGGTTCACAAACTATGATATACCGTATAAAGCAACTTTAACCCGAATATGTCATGTTTGCAAGGCCTAGGCAGCTGCAGGTCCCTGCAGGATATGCAGAATGGACAGATCTGTGCACCAGCACAATTGCAACATACTTCGCACAGACACATTCATTACAATTCTGACTTGATCACTGCAGACAACAATGTCTCAACATTGCTCATAGAAAGTGTTCCGCAGGCTGGTACTTGCCGACAAGCAGTGGTACACTGCAATTGCAGAAGACATACACACAGTAGGATCCTTGATATAGACGAGTCTAGATCCAGACTAAAGCCTTCAAGCGCTAGGGAAGACCAGTCGCAATGCATGACTGATCAGCATGGCTATGATGAGAGCCTTTCACTGGGTCCAAGACACGACAGAAATCTAGAAAACAATAAAAGAAACCTGGATACAAGTATATCAGGAAACTCTGCTAAAACGAAGGTCCCTATGCCAGATGAGCAGCTCAATCCTCTGCAGATCCTCAGGTCAAGATGCGCCTCATTGCACCACATAAGATCCTTGAAAAGAGCACTCTCAAAACCTAAAAAATTGACACGAGAGCCATTTGGCTCAGGCCCCATTGGATTTAAGAAGGGACACTCTGACACACCTGAAAATTGCATTCATTGACGCCGTAGGACGCTCCAAAAGAAAAAGCACATCACCAGCATCCGCTTTGAGTCAAACACCCTTTTGGACGTGCCACGTGACATTCACAACATGCCTCTTCTGCACAGACAGCGGACATACATTCCAACAAAGCAGCTCCGGGCAGCTCGCCAGCTGAAGACTACATTGAGCGCCCATCAGCCGAAAAGCGTCTCCCAATGAGAAGGCGCCCCGGACCCCAATCAGGGACGCATCAACACCCGTTCGTTTAGAAGTCACTCCCGGTGCCGCACCGGCGGTCAGAGGGAGTGCAGCATGTGCCTAAGGTGCGCGCATTTGGGGCTGGTGACGATGTTGAGCTGGTTGCTGCACTCCGCCAGCAGCGCGCTGATGGTCTGCGCGGTGTCCTTGGGGAACTTGCGCGCCATCATGGGACACTGCACACACACACAAGCTGTGTTGCTGCCACAGCTCTTCCCTAGACTTGCATGGAGGCAGGACAAAAAAGACAAAGAATGACTCCCTTGAACATTCATCTTCTGCAGGAGCTGTTTGCATATGGAGCAGTACTGCTACAATTGACTGCTTTTTGCTGAAATGTGGCAAGACCAGGCTGAGAGAGAATTTGGGCAGCCCTTCATTGTGGCCTCTTGACAGACGCATTCCGTCCAAGATTGCAGGGAAAGCATCAGATCTGGGCATTGGTGGAAAAAACAGCTGTATTGCAGGGGGAAGGGTGGGCTCACGTGGTAGCCGAGGGAGTAGGAGTAGTCGATAGGCTTGATGCCGCACGTCTTGGAGCGCACGTCCTCGATCGCCACAAATTGCGCCGCGGCCGTCACGATCGCCGGCGGCGCATTGCAACCCGTGGCCGGCTGCCGCATCTCCCGCAGCCTGCGCCAAACGCACCCGCCAACAGATTCAACTGGCAGGTCTGTGAATTCGCGAAAACGCCAGATTCAGAAGCCGTGCAGAGCGAACTTTCCCACCCTGCTGTCCTCATCTTTTCTCCTAAAAAAAAGGCAGGCCTAGGAGGCAGCGGACTCAGAAGTGAGAAGGTGAGTCAGGAAGCTTACGGGGAAAAAATCCAGGCACAGACAATTGGTGGCAGAGGAGATTGTCTCTTTGAGCGAGGGCTGTGCATGGAATCAGGTGGGTGCAAGGTGCAAGGCAAGGCAAGGGTGAGGGAGGGGCGCACGCGTCGGCGTTGATGTCGTCTGGGGTGAATGCCTTGGGGTGGGCCTCGCCGTAGGACCAGTGTGTGTAGGTGATGTGACCCAGGCAGTCCGTCTCATTGTCCAGCCCCTGAACGCACCCCCACATCTCATCTCAGCGACGACCCACATCTGGACAGAAATCATCAGACAGACGTCATTGACATGCTGCATGCAGACACCAAACATACAACTGCCTTCGGGACATCCATCCTGTACCAGTCATGGATGATGGCCAACATTGCGCCCAAATCTGGCATCAAAGTCCAATGCATCTGCGATGGAACCTTTTCCACAGGTCCTGGCAGGCCTCATTCTGGCCTCCGTTGCATTATGTGAGCTTGCGCAACAAAGAAGCACATCAGGTCAGCAGAGACCCGGTTTGTCCATTCTCGTAGGCCTGCTGTTATCCGAGTGCCGCGCAACTTCACACAATTCAGCTCCGGCCAGAACAAAAGCTGGGTTCTGCAGCAGGTGGTAGCTCGTTGTGCCCCCAGCCAGTGATATTGCGTACACACCACAGGTGGCAGCCTACTTTTCTAGGATCCATTGGCCAACCTCGGGCCACGCAGCCGACAAAACAGCAGCTTGCCTCTGCTTGCCATGCAATGGAGGGGAAAGTAGCGCACCCGGGAGGCGAGCAGCGTGCCGAGGTAGTGTTCGTCGGAGTAGCAGTCGCGCCAGACGTTGTCGCGCCACTCCATGTAGCAATGCTTGGTGAAGGCGTCGGCCACCGCCGTGTCATCGGCGATGATCTGCGCGTGGTCGCGGCGCAGCACGGCCCACTGGCTGCTCTTGCGCCAGTGCGACACCTTCAGCGCGTCGCTCTCCATCTCCGGCGCCCACCGGTGGTACATGTTGTTCAGCGTCTGCATGCGCATGCATGCGTCTCTTCAGAATCTACCGCGCAAGAAGCAAGTGATTGAGATATCTGCCACTTCCTAATTGTAATGATGCGCCCTTGGTGCAAGCACTGAAGACTTGACGTTTAACACCAGCAGCCGATACTACCCATTTGACTAGACATTGTCTCGCCACACAAATCTAACGCTGGCTGTCCTGGCAAAGGAAAGCATCCAGTGCCCCAGCAGTTTATAGACCATCAATTGGCCAATAGGGGAGAATGCGCAGCCAAATCGGCAGGTGGCAGTGGGTGGCAATGAGTAAATCCAAGGGGGCGCACCCCGAGCTCGCAGGCGTTGACGCGACTCTTCTCCTCCACCATGAGCTCCACCCAGAGGGTCTCCGCGGGGTACAGCGGGATGCCGCTCTCAGACAGCAGCATAAACTTCTGGTTCAGCGGGTCCTCCAGCGCCGCATGCAGCAGGTTTTTCAGCGCCGCAACCAGCGAGAAGGTGCCCCACTCCACGTGCACGCGGTCCACTATGTCCCGCCCATAAAACACGCTCGTGTTGGCAAAGCCTATTGCACATGATGCACGTCAGCTGATTGGATGACTACCTCTCCGGGCAAAGCGTGCACTTTTGGTGCCATCTCATAGCAGGTGAGGGGCCGCCTAATCTGATGGCATCAAGTAGCAAAACATGCAACAGGTCAGTCAAGGTGCTCACTTTTGGGTGTGCACCAATAGGAAGCAAGACACCAAATACCGCAAGTCCATCAGTCAAACGCCAAAATGCACATGTGAGACAAGGGTGGCAGAGTGCGACCTTTGAAGGCGGCCTCGTTGGCGCCGACATGCACGTAGACGCTGAAGAGGTGCTGGCGCTGGATGGGCCCGTCTCCCGCGGCGTGCCCGCAAACGCCGCGTAGGTGACTAACAAAAGAGGTGCCGCAGCCGTGCACCTTGAGCGCTGATATGGGCACCAGGCCCTCCGCATGCCTGAACCACAGATCCCATGCCGGCTCCTGGTGCAGGTCCCCCCGCGTCAGGAACATCATCGCCACCTGCGCAGTGCAATAATTCAGTTGCTCAAGTGACAGCAAGTGGATTCTGAATTATGGTCCACAAGACTCTTGATTAGGGGATGTTAATGGGGCCTGCTTGTTATGTGTGGGACTGCTCACCAGCAGTACCGCTCAGAAAGGATTGGACATGCTATTTGAATTCTTTGACAGTTCCACGAGAGTTGGCAGGGTGTGTGTGTGTGGGAGAGATGTGGGTGAATGACTCAGTGACAAAATGACATTGGATGCGGCTGACCTTTGGGATATGCAGCGCCTCTGCACACTTGTCCACCAGCACCTCCGGATGGGAGGTAGTCCTGCTCACCCTGCACCAGCAGAAGAGTTATGTTGAGAAATAGCGCTCAACACAACGATCACAGATCACTGCGCAGACATGTGCTGGCATCTCCACTCCACAGAACTTTGCAATCCTGGTGTCAGAAATCCACAAGGTGTTGCCGACAGGTTATGACGCAGCACATCATAAGGAGGGCTGCTCACTTCGCCCCGCCATCCACGCCAAGCGTCTGCCCCACAAATGCCCTGGCCTGGTGCCACCAGGAGGCGCTGTCGCCGGGCGGCCGCTTGAGGGCGAGGCCCTTTCCCCACAGCTGCCGCGCGCCCTGCTTCCTGTGAGATGTCAGCTGCAGCACATTCCCCTCTCTCCACAGCCGCTGTGACTCCGCCTCTGCATCCGTCTCCGGATCCCCCTCGCCCCACTCCCCGCCCTGCAAAGTACAATGCATGTGCCCCTTCAATGATTTCTTTCGAGCATGACATGGTAGTAATGAGTAAGATTTGCAACTATGACATGGTGCTGTGCTGCCCATCCAGGCAGCTGAAGGAGTGCTCCCTGAAGGGTGGGAGCAGATGCCACTGCAGGTTGGGGTCGCAGCATCCGAGGAAAATTGCCGGTCTGCAATGTGCGGAGTAAGGATGTACACGAGCTCAGAAAAGGATTGCTGCAATTGGCAGCCGAGAAGTTAGCAACCCACCTTTGGATGCCACATGCTGGAATTTGTATCTAATCTAGCGCCATTCCCGAGCGCCCGTGCCTTCACTGGTTGCCCACTGAGCAGCCCCGTCAGGGATGCCGCCCCCCTCCTTGACCCTAGCAGTACATACAGCACCACTAGGAGGTGCGCTAACGCAACAATCGCTGCCACTTTGCCCCATGTCCGCCCCCACACAGCACCCTGCACCAGCCAAAGGTCTGACTCAGTCGGCCACGACACGCAGGGTTGCCTCCGCTGCATGACATCCTTAGCCATCCAGCAGGTGACAAGTTGAGCAAGCCCACAAAGGGAGGACAGCAGGAGAGCTCACACCTCTTTGACTGGGCTGCCAGATGGTTGCCTGAGTAGGCGCTGGGAGGACGAGCGTTTCGGGCTGAGAGGACTGGTGGTTCCCACGTCCTCAGTGACACTACTTGTTGATGGGGAGCCATGGTGGACCCTTCGAGCATCTGCTGAGCCAGGCCGAGACATTTCTGCAGCCTGGAGTCCGTCAGCAGGTCCTACCAAGCACTCAACGCGCTGTAGCGACCGCAAGCGCTTGCCAAGATGCCTAGAGATTCGATGGCTACAATCTGCTCCGCAGCTGTATTCCACATATCCTCCACATCAGGAGTGACGTTGTCAGGTACCTGCGATTGCAATGACACAGGCTGAGGTCCTACCTCTTGTTCACACAGGCGATACAGCTATCCTTCAATTTTGTGAGGACTAGCAGTACAAGTTGGTGCTGACGCTTTGCCACAGGATTCATAAACATCAAACAGAAATCTGCTGTAGTTGCAAATAGGATTAATTTGCAAGTTTGACACAAGTAGTACACCATTCATGAGCCAAGCTTCTGTTTCTACAGAGCCAGTTACTGGCCTTGCATAGTAGAAAGTCCATCACTGACGGCATCATTGATAGAACAAAGTGTTGGTGCATGACAATGACAAGAAAATAACAGGATTTGCGCGTATCATACCTTCACATCGGTTCTCCAAGCTGAATAGAACCATTTTTTGTTCTGAAGTGCTTCTCCCTTTGCGGTACAAAAATGTAAGAACGAAAGAAGAATGCCTGATTTTCGTTGCTTCGATGCCTTCGAAGCCTCAATATACTTACAACAAGATGAAATGAACGGACATCACGATCGAGAAAGACAGCTGCCGCGGAAATGAAGTTCGGACCACCAATCCACGCTGCCGATGAGAACGCTCTTCACCGCAACAAAAGCACCCTCAGTCGAGTCACACCGCATAACAGATGCAGCAAGACAAGAGAAGCTCGCCACCTAATTGTCACGTTCTCGGAAGCGTCTGCCCATTTTGGTGCGTCCATCTGGCACTACCTAGAATTACGGTTCCGCAGTTGCCGACCTTACGGGTTCCATGCTTCCGGAAATGTCCGTAAGTGTCGGGGGAATGCAAATCCAGTCGTTTAGCGGGAATTTCTCTTTGTCAACGGCGATAGATTATCTTGTGACGACGCCATGAACAATATGCTGCCTGAAACCAGTTAACGAGACACCTGGGTGCCATTCGAGATTGCCTAGGGCGAAGTTCACCGCCAACTTCACGGACAGCACCCCTCATCTGGCTTTGTCAGCAGCAAAATTGCACACTTGGCAGCTCAACGTACATTCCTCAGAACCACAGTTCTAGAACATAAGAACGCATTCATTGAAGCACTATGTGGGCATCCCTCATCTTTGTAAATGCAGCTGCAGTACACATCTTGTTATGTATTCTTGTGACTTGCCCAACAAAGCTTCTCATGGAATTTGGACGACAGAACAGTGGACAAGTGGTACTATTTGTCATTTTGATCTATATCCTAACAGGTCTTGTGGTCTGAACAGGTAGGACAACAGGGGCATACCATGCATGCCTGACACTGGCCCCTCAGGCCTGGTATGGCCAGTGCAGACCTGCAAAACCACCCATCTCCGGACATCAAAAGACACATACAAGCTTCTTTCATAGACCACGAGGCTCTCTCCCCAGCCTCCCCTTGCTACGCCAAGGCCTTTGAGCACTCGGAGATTGCATCCTTCGAGCCCCTGGGGGACAGACCAAAGGGCACAGACGCGCCTGAAGCGCACCATCTGCTGCGCTCCTCGATAAGCATCCTCCAGGCTATGGCGGGGTCAGACATTGACCCCGCCCTCACCGCCCCTTTGCCTCGGGTGTTCCAGCCCCTGCCCCCATCGGGGGATTGTGCCGGCGATGGGCTGCCTGAGGGTACCAGCTTGCCGCTGCCGCAGCCGATTGTCCTGCCGGACGACATGGAGCTGCAGGAAAAGGGCCAGCTCGCTGAATATTTTGGCGTCAACTGGAATCCCGACAGGTGCTTTAATGACGCTCCCTTGCCTAGTTGCCTACTTTTCTCACTGCCAACTACCATGTGTCTGATGGCCCCCTCTTACGTCGCTTGGGGGCATCACTGACATGCAGGTAGATCTTGTAAGCATGATCTTGATCCTTGGTTGGTGTTGCCACAAATATGCGCCAATACCTTGAGACATGTGAAGCTCCGTCCTGTATGAAGGACTAGAATAGGTCTTCCTGAAAATGGTCATCACAGCGAATGAAAGGGGCCTCACATGCGATGTCAGGGGTACGCTGGGGTCGCCGCAGCGCTCGCCGGCTAGCCGCGTGCGCCGCGCGATCGGCCGCCTGAACGGCGCGGCGCGGTCCCCGGGGCCGCTCGAGGAGTCCATGTCACACCAGCGCGGCGCTTTTGGGCGGCCCAGCGACGGAATCGAGGCAGTGCCCGAGGAGTGCTCGGCGCCGCTCACCTGGGAGGAGCTCTTCTCTGTGCAGACCCGCGCCACGCTGGAGCTGCGGGTGAGTCACTCATCCTCTCTCCGGCGTGCCGCGTGATCCCCAGTCTGAGAATGATAATTGACTATTTTCCGTCAAACAATGGCCTGCGCCACGCTGAAGCCGGGGGTGAGGGACTCAGCCCTTTCAGCGGCAGTAGTGATAAATACTGTCCCAAACGGCGCAGAAGTAACAAAATAGTGCAAATTGGGAAACAAAAGATGACAAGACTGAACATTGTCTTTCCGCACATGCCGAGCGACTTATCAAGATTTGAATATGCTTGCCTGGCAGCCAAGTGCAATGCTCAAGTTTTGGCATATGATGATGCAGCAAAATGCCACAATTTCAGGGAGCATCACGGGCTGAGTCCATCATCTAAGGGTCACCTCTGAAGGTGCCAAACTTGCAACAGCTCCTTGTCCTGCCAGCCCTGGCATAGATCATCAAGACTGCAGTCTCACGTCACTCTACATGAACTCGCTTGACCAAATGACAGTGCTTCAGAGTTTCCCGGCATGTGCGCCCACAGGGCATCGAGGCCAAGGTGGGCGCGTCAATGGCGTGCGCGATCGGCAACATGGAGGGCCTCACGCGGCGTAAGGCCAAGATCCTGGCGCGCCAGTGCGGCAGCATGCTCGCCGGCCGGCCGGCCCGGCCGCGCGCCGGCGCCGCGCGGTCGACGTGGAGCGACACCACTGCGCGCGCAAATGCGCTGAGGGAGGTGGAGCGCGGCATGCGCGCCAGCTGGACCGAGCGCGCCGCCCAGCTCAGCGCCGACCGCGAGGTACGCCCCCGAATCACAACTTCTCTTACTAATCTGAGTGGGATATATCTTCTGTCTTAGATCCTACTGTTCCTCGACAGAACTCACAATATTGAAAAACACACTTTCTCAATTATGGACGGCAAGCGTAAAGGCAGGTGAAGTGGAGACAATTCACCAATGTGCTCTCGCAAAAGACCGCCACCAGAGGCATGGATCGTTCATGAGGCTGCTGTCTCCAGAATTTATCTGCTAAGCATGTTTTGAACAGAGTACACCATGAGGCAGGAGGTTTTGGCACTCTTGCATACTCATCAACGCTACTTGGGGCTGAGGCAGTGCCTGAGGCGAGAATGGGCCCCTTATGCATGCGACAGTGTGTTACGGCACATATCTGCACAGATGTGTGATTCGTTGCCGTCTGTTGCGCAGGTGCCGAGCGCGGCAGCCAATTTTGTGGAGCTGGAGGCGCTGCGCTGGGAGAACCGCAAGCTCACCGACGCCAAGCTGGTCGCCGAAACCCAGGTAAAATCCTTGTCCCTTACATCCCCACCTGTTCAACCATGCAGTCTTCGACTTTGCTCGCACTCCTGAGTACCGAATTGCGCAGTGAGCAAGGCAAGCCAGGTTGACAATATTGTGCCACAAGCTTCAGAGGTCGTGCAAGCTCAAACCGGCGCAGCATGAATTTATGGCGAAACTTCTGCATGCAGTATCTGCCATGCTGCAACGCCTGGAAGGTTGGTTCGAGTGTTTTTCGGACACTGTAAGGAATGTGTATTGCTGTATGGGGCAGGCGACGGATCAGGCGCGGCGGATCTCGCAGCTGGAGGAGTCGTTGGCGGAGCTGCGGCTGCGGCCGACGCCGCGCCGGGCCGGCCCAAACGGCGAGGTCGACCCCGTCAGCACGCTGGAGGCCCAAGTTGGCAAGCTCACCGAGGAGCTGCAGGCACGCACCTAAAACTATTCTTTCCTCAACTTACTTCTCACGGCTTTGATCACTTCAAACAACCCATGCAAGCGTGCTCCTAAGGTTCATGCATATTGATTCTCCCTTCGCTGGCCAGGGGTCTTAGGGCAATGCGCGGCAGACTGAAAAGACAGAAAAGAGCTCAGCCTGTGGGACCTTTAGCACTTTCTGCAGACCAGATGCAAGGTCTGTGTGCAGAAGAATGTTGGTTCACGGGTGGTGCAGGTTGCAGAAGACGACTGAGATGATACGTGTATGTTCAGATGCACCGCTACTCAAGTAGTCAGTAGTCAAGATATTCCAAGGCAAGACTTTCAGGCCTGCATTTGATTGCCTACCGGTGCAACACCTAAGAGTCAGTCAAATTTCATTGAATAGCAACGCTCGTGCATTGTGCTGCAGGCGGCGCGGGCCGAGGTGCAGGGGCAGCGGGACGCGGCGTCCGATGCGGCCCGGGAGCGCGCGGCCGCGGCCAAGCGCGTGGCCGACGCGGTGGCGGAGCGCGATCTAGCGCGGCAGATGCTGAAGGGCGTGCAGGCGATGCTGGGCCATGCGGAAGCTGCGCGCAGCTCCGCACAGAAGGCCCTGCAGCAAGCGCAGGCCGAGAAGTCCGCCTCCCAGGCGCGGCCCAATTCCTGCACCCACTCCTACGGGGGTGTTCTTCCTCAATCTCAACGCGTTATAGAAAGAACTTTGGACATGCTGTAAAATAGAATATGCAAGTGTTTGTCTGGGCTTTTGTTCTGGATAGCAGTGCTTGCATGTACAGACAGGTAATTTCTCCTCTACCCCATCCGGCTACTGTGTATTGTGAAGATCCTTATTGTGATGTATGGACAAAGCATTTTGAGATTGGCAGGAGGTTCCGTGATGCCTCGATGCAGGGTTTCGGGATCTGGTAGCAAGGTTCACACAGTCACGTGGCATGGCAAGCCCTCCGGCTCCGCAAGCATAAGGAAATGCCAGCAACAACTGGGCAAAAATGAGAACGTGAGAGATACTTTATGGCTTTGCACAACAGGCGGTGCTGGCAGAGAGCGAGGCGAAGCGCAACCGGCACGCGGCAGAGCTGGAGACAATTCGTGTCAGCCGCCAGCAGGCCGAGGCGCAGTTGGCCGCCGCGGAATCCAAGCTCAAGGCCACGCACGCCGCTCTCGGACAGGTGCGCGCACATGTGCTATTGTTTGAGTAGGGGTTATTCTACAAGTACCCCTAGTTGGAGGGCGCAAAATGAACACATTCACCAAAAGCCTGTAAAGTTTTGCGTGAGCGGGGGCAACTAGTTCTTGAATGATTATATCAATAAGGGATTGCCAGTCTCCGGCCGGGCGGCCAGGTGCTTTGTCCTCATCCTTATGTGTTCTACCCAGCCTCTAAAGGCCTTGAAAAGCATGCAGCAGGTAGTTGCATGGGCAGGACTCTGACAGGAACAGGGGACTTAGTTCAGAGTTCCCTGGACAGGAGGAGATGGAGGATATATGTCAAGCATTGCCTACTGTGTGCAGGTTGGCCAGGAGCTGGGCAGCCTGTCAGAAGACATCGAGGCCGGAGCTGAAGCATGCAATGCCGCCGCCGCCGCCGAACACTCCACCTCCGTTGCTGACTCGAGCGTGGCCGCCCTGCAGGCCGAGCTGCTCTGTGCACAGGTGCACCAACAGTTGCTTGTAACCTCTGCCTCCTGTAATGACCTGTTGCATGCAACCCAGACGGGTTCATGGAGCACAGTGAACAAAAAAGTCAACTCCGTCGAGGATTTGCCAAGCAAGCAGAGAGTTTGAGCGTCTCAGGACTGCATGCAGGAGGAGACAGCGAGGCTGCAGGCGGTGCTGGCAGAGAAGGAGAACGCGCTGCACGAGGCGCAGCTCAAGCTGGATGCTCTGGACTCCGAGTGCAGCGCCCTTCGTGCGGCTGTGAAAGAGGCCGAGGCGGCATGCGCCGACCTGCAGTCACGGATTTCGCAGGCAGAGGTACGCTCCCCACCGCTCGCGCTTGTAATTGCACGCATCTTGCGGCTGGCTAGCAGAGGTGGTGTACAGGATCTTTCCTAGAGGAACACTGCGGCCATCTGAAATATTCCAGGTGTCAGGGCCTCATGTAGCACTAGTGGGCATTGCGCTCTGCAATGTCTGTGCCGGCAGGATTGAATTAGGCACCTACTGCCTTTCTGAGAGATACAGGGCGGTGGTATTCTGCCAGAAAGGTGCTATGCATGCTGATTGGGCAGGGCCCCTGGTGTGTGCGCAGGCAGACAGGGCTGCCGCAGCGGCCGCACTGGAGGCGCAAGTCTTGCAACTCACCCAGGACCTGGCAAGCAAGGACCAAGCGCTCGAGCTGCTGCAAAACCATCAGTCTGCAGCCGCAGCGCCGGAGGCTGCCGAGGCCACAGAACCGCCGTCGCAGGAGCCGTCAAGCATGGAGCTGGAGAGCGAAGTGGTGGCTGCGAAGGAGAGCCTGCGGGCGGCCGAGGCCACGGCGAAACTGCGCGCCGAGGAGCTCGGCCGGTGGGCGGCGGCCGCGGATCGCGCCGCTGCCGAGCAGGCAGCCAAAATTGCGGAGCTCGAAGCCGAGAGAGAAACCGCGCGGCGCGGCGCGCTGGCCGAGCTGACGGCGTGCCGAGACGCCGGGCTGCAGGCGAGTCTCCATCAACGATCTTTTACTTTCTGTGTGTGCTCGTATTTTCAGAGATGGAGCCCTAGACAATCGCCTTTTTGTCAAGAATTTGCTGTTTCTACAGGATCTAGCATGAGTACGACACTGATGTGATTGAACTAGATATTAATTTTCGCACCCGCAAGCTGAAAAAGTTACTCTGTGCGGGGATACACTGACCACTCCAGTGACCCATCCAATGTTGGCCTCGACCTCTATGCCTTGACCCCTTCTCTATAAACCCTGTGTGAATGATAATCGGCGGGGTGCAGGCAGTGTACGAGCTGGAGGCGCAGGTTGGTGAGCTAGCGGCGGAGAAGGAGCGGCTGCAGGCGGAGGTTGTGCGCCAACGCGCCAGCCTCAGCAAGAACCGGGTGAGCGCCAGCTCCTCCCCACATGGTTCCCTCAATGGCTGCCACTTTCTACAACAGCAAGACTGCATTGGCTTGGAGACCCTCAATGCCGGAATCAGATCAGTGTAGGGATCCCGTAAGTCAAGACACGGTAAGTGGTGATGACCACTTAAAGTGCATTAAGGAGGAGTTTACGCGACCATCAGAGGCATAGAAAGTGCCAAGAAGTATCCTTCTGGGATTTTTGCCTAAGAGGAACGCCCCTCAACGGCTGCAGGCCCAGGCGGAAGAGGAGCTGGCAGTGGCCGAGGCCAGGATCGAGGAGCTGAAGGGAGAGAAGGCGGACACTCTGTCGGCGCTGACCGAGCAGGAAGCGCACGCAGCCGCGGCTGGGGCCGAGCTGGCCGAGGCGCGCGCGGCGCACGGCCGCACGGCCGCGGAAGCCACGCAGCACCTGCAGGCGCGCATCGGCGAGCTGACGGCCGCCCGCGACGGCGCCGCCGCCGAGGCTGAGAGCCTCCGCGAACAGGTGCGGCTGCTGTGTTTGCGCAATTTCTTCTGTGCATTCAAGGGACCTTAGAGTGCTGCCCTGAAGTGTAGCTTGTGCGATGCTCCAGATTGCCTTCTCTGCTAGGAGGAGAGCAGACCAAAAAAAGAGAATACAATGTGAATCTTATGTGCATGCAAAGGAAGGTGGCAAGGGCTGGTGTGGTGCTGTTGAGTAGACAACGTTCTGAATGAAAATTTGGATGCTTTTGACACTACGTAGTACTGTCCTCAACAGAAGGGATCGGAAGAAGAAGTAAGGCTTTGTTTGCGCCATGCATTGACCCGTTGCAAGGACAATCATGTTGTTGCCTGCTGCATGTGATTGGCGGTCGGGCACCGCATGTGTAGGTGACCGAGCTGTCCGCTGAGCGCAACTACGCAGTCGCCAACAAGCAACAGGCGGCGGAGGCTGCAGCAGCGCTGGAGGCAGAGGCGGCAGCGCTTCTTGACCAGAAGAAGCAGGCCGTCACCGCGCTGCAAAGCCAGATCTCCCAGCTCAAGGTGTGCTCCCGGCACTATAACATCTCAGCCTTGCGGGATCGCACTAGGTTCTCCGTCAGAAAATTTCCAGCCTTGCTTTGTCTCGGCGGTGTTCCCTGATACCATGCTGATCTCGCATGATCATGCCGAAGTGCACATCTTAGTTTCGGCTATCTCCATCTTATACCTGCAATGCCATATGCTACATACTTCACCCACCCGCAGGCTCGAAATCCAAGGGGTGCTAAAGACTACTTAGTGCCTAGTACTTAGTACCTTACTTCGTACTCTTTAATACTCCCTGCAAAAGCAATTGTTTCCCAAATGCAAAGGAGCACGCACTGACCAGCACGGCATATGGTTCGGCAGAGAAGAGGTCGGCTTGTCCTGCGCTGAAGAAAGCATTGTGCATGTCATGCAGATGGAGCGGGAGACGATGAAGAAGGCCCAGGAGGGTGTTCAGGCCGCGCTAGAGCAGTTGCAGGGGGAGGTGGACGCAGAGCGCGCCGGCAACAAGGAAGCCTTCGCGAAGCTGGGAGCGGCGGCCGAGGCCGAGGAGTTGGCACGGCGCGCGGCCGAGAGGAAGCTGGCGGAAGCCGAGGGGAAGCTTGCAGCGGCTGAGGCGGCTGCCGAGCAGCTGCAGAAGCAGTCGGACGCGGAGCTGCGGCGGCTGCAGGAGCAGAAGCGCGCGGCCGAGGCTCGCATCAGCGCCCTGCAGACCCGCCTGGAGGGCATGCAGGTGCTATCAAGACCGAGATTCTGGCTTGGACCAGAGCAATGGTTGTTCATCCCAATGGCTTTGTCTCCAGCACTTTTGCAGTAAGCTTGTGAGTTGTGGCTCAACAGTGCGGGCTTGACTCTTGTTTTTTAGAGCTTGAGCAGGCATAGGGTGTTTTGAGCTTGCGTGTGGAGCTGGATAGTGTGAGGTGCATGCTGCATTGGAGACTTGCTCTCTGCTTGCAGCTGTGCCAGTAGACCTGGAGCTTGCGCATCAGAACGTCCTGCTTAAAACAGAGAAGAAGTTTTGAATGTAATGAACTGATAATTCATGGTAATTACAGAGCGCGGCCGGGGGCGTGGACACGCAGAAGGTAAAGGTGGAGGAGTTTGCGGCAGCGCTGCGCGAGGCGCGCGCGGAGGCGGCCGATCTGCGCCGGCAGCTGGCGGGCGCACCGCAGTTGCCCGCACCGGCCGAGCGGCAGCCGCTGCAGCTGTCGCCGCGCGTGCTGCCCAGCAGCGTCAAGGCCGCCGCGGCGCACAAGGCCCGCGCCAGGTATTTTACTGTTCCCTCGCACCTAGTCCACTGGTCCCAAGACTAATGGTATTTGTTGATAAAGGATGCTTATCCAAAGACATCTTGCAGAAATCCCGGCTTGTAACAGAGCTGGAAGTTCTCCCATGTCAGCTTAAAAGACTGGCACAGAGGGTAGTACTTGCCCTCATGAGTGTGGAACAGGCCGCCAGAAAGGCAGTGACAGCGCTGCAAATAATTGCTTTGGTGAAGTGCAAATACCATTGTGTTGCACTTTTATTTGTTGCGGCCCCGGCAGGTGCCGGGTGTTTGCACGCGTGCGGCCGATGAGTCGCGCGGAGCAGGCGGCGCGGCAGGGAACGCCCCTGAAGGTGGCCGACCGCGACTCGCTGCTGCTGGCCGGCGGACAGGGCGGGGCCCAGCGCTACGGCTTCGACCGCGTCTTCTCCCCCGAGGAGGTACGCTCAGACCGGCATGTGCCCAATGAGTAATGTTCTGGCTATTAGCAGCCGGATGACCACTACGGAGGGCTCCTTGTCACAGCGTGCGTACCAGGTCAAGGCTGGCATTCATGATCACTGTGTCATTGCCCATGCTCCCATTGTGACTTTTATCGCCTGCTTATATGCAATGCGCGACGTGCTTAGAAGTAAGAAGAGCGCTTATTGGCACACCTCCTGCTCATGAACACATTAAATTCTCTGAGAAGCTCGCACAAGGCCAGAGGACCACAAATGGAGGAAGGGGCCAGGTGACTGGCTGATGACTGTGGCCGCAGGGCCAGGCAGTACCAATAAAACAGTAGATTTTACTGAGACCCTGGCAGGGATTCGACAAAGGGGGTCTGGTGCGGTGTGCAGGGGCAGGATGCGGTGTACAAGGAGGTGTCGGGCCTGGTGGCGGCGGTGGTGGAGGGGAATAATGGTTGTGTGCTGGCGTTTGGCCAGTCCGGCAGCGGCAAAGCTCACACTCTGGCCGGCACGCCGCAGCACCCGGGCATCAACTTCCGCGCCTTGTCACACCTCTTCCAGTGCGCACTTCCACCGTCCTTCACAATAATGTCTCTAAAAATCTCTTTAGGTGTTCATTGTGGTCACGTGCAGTCCCTGAACATGCACAGCATGCTTCTCTTCAAAGAACGTCTCCACATTTTAGCACAAAATCACCCTCTGGACTTCTTCCCTGACTCAAACAGTCTTAGTGGAAACTTTAAGTGTTCATTTGAGGGCGCCAACACATGCTCAGCATTACTGACTCTTTGAGGCTAGGGGAAGCAATCGTTGATTTAATGTTGCATTGTTGATTATGGTACCCCTACACAGACGGTTTGCTCGCATGCCTTGCATGCACATGAAGTGCACCAAATTACAATTCCTGAAATGAGGTAAACTAAAGCAGAAGCATGCTTGTCACATAGGATGGCACAGGACAGCAGCGGGGCTCGGGACACGCGCATAGCGATGAGCATCGTTGAGATCCACGGCGAGTCCATCCAGGACCTGCTCTCCAACGATCCCTACCGCCGCCTCGACGTAAAACCGGTGCGTGGCCGCCTGCAGATTCCACACCTCAATTTCTTAATCCCTGAGTCCCCAGAACACTGACATGGGCATGCACGGAGGCCTTTCAAAAGTGCCTACATGCGTCCAAATGATGCCCCTTTAATGTCAGCTTTGAAGGCCTGCAAGTGTGCCTTCACACTGCCCCGGCTTGACCTCACTGGATTCTGCCAGAAAGAAGTTCAAAGGAGAGGCCATGTTCTGGGGGGGCGCTTCACAAGGAAGGCAGAAGGACCCTGAGCTTTTCTGGAAGGCAGTACTTATATAGATGCCTGGTTGGGATGCGCAGGTGGAGGATGGGGTGTGTGTGCCGGGGCTGAGCATCAAACAGATTGCATCAACGGCGCAAGTGGAGGCGGTCATGTGCTCTGCGTCCGCGCAGCAGCATGCGAACACCAGCCACCTCGTCCTCTCGGTCTACGTGGCCTGCAAGGACCGCACCACTGGTGAGCAGCCTCCCGCGACCATTGATTGAGTGATACTAACCAATGCATGTCGCAGCATTGCTTTTTACCGTGTTAAGCTGCGTGAGCTAGAAGGAGCTCTGCTGCTCTGCCACAGCCTGAGGCAAGTGGCATTTTTACAGCTCACCGTCTTTTTGCACTGCTTATTCAAGCTGCGGTTAAAACGCCTGCACGGGCTTCAGCCAGGAAGACGCAACTGTTTGCACTGAGGATCTCATAAAGAAAGGAGGAAATATCTGGAATTGCAAAGTGGCTAGTTCTGACGCCGAATGCCCTGTGCAGGCGCCACGGCTCTGGGCAAATTGCACATGGTGAACCTGGCGGCGTCAGAGCTGGCAGAAAAGGAGGGCGACAGATCGCTGCGCGCCCTTGGCAGCTGCCTCCAGGTGCGAACCCCCACTCAAGCCGAGTCTAGCATGCACATGCAAATCCAACAGCTGTACCTTGCCACAATCTGCAAAGACCACTGCACCTTCAGTACTGTATCTCACAGACCACATTCACAACACGCACACAAAACTCATTATAGGAGGACCCTGGACCCACAAGGCATTGCTGTTTCATGGGAGATGGCAGATCTCGTCATGATCATGATCATTGACATGATGGTGGGGTGTGTGCTCTATATTAGGCGCTGCGGGTGAATGCTGCGTCGGTGCCGTACGGGGACAGCTGCCTGACGCGCCTGCTGGCCGACTCCATGGGCCACGAGCGCTCGCGCGCTGTCCTCATCGCCACCTGCAGGTGTGTTCCCCACTGTGCTGCAGCTCCTCTCTCCAAAATAGCGTTTTTTTTTACGGAATAAGGCCTTGCCGGCAATAGAACGCAGTCAGATGAGTATATGGACCTCGGTCAGGGCAACTCAAGCCCTGCCAGGAGACACACTTGGGCTGCACATTGGGTCACAGACAAGGCGCGCTGGCCTTAGCAAGATTGAAGCCAGATGGCATGTTGCCCAACACCCCGGCGTTCAATATCGCCCACTGTTTTCAGCTTATAAACCGTGATTGTTCTCTTTACTGCAGCCCGCTGGCGAGCGACGCAGCAGAGACGCGGCGGACGCTGGACTTCTGCGCACGCATGGCTGCAGGTGCAGCGGGCAGCCCGTTCCGGGCAGCCAACATTGGCCCGCCGGGCAGCCCGCCCACCGGCTCGGTCGCCGACCTGGCAAACGTCTTTGGCGGCTCCACCCCACGCTCCCCGGTAAACACACATTCAAATCCACGTTTGTCTTGTCATCGTGCCTGAACAGTAATTGTGGTCAGCATTGAGTAGGCAGAGGCATCGTGCACTTTTGGAGTCTTTGGGGTCTCTTGGGTGGTAATCAATTTGCATGCTGGTCAAATGTTGATTTGGACAAGTTTACATTTGGGCACATGCATGCAAATGCCCCGGAATGAGGACTCCCCGCAAAGCTGCTTGAGACACAATAGGACAAAGATATTTGGGGGTGCAGGGCGGGCGACTGTTCAGCCCAGCAAGGGCGGGAGTTGGGCAGGCCAGGAATGCGGCCCGCAAGCTGGACATGAACACTGTGACCTCCCCTGTGGAGGCCAGCCCCAGATCTCCCCAGCGATTCAGTGCACGCCACGCAAACTGCTCACGCCACGGAAACTGACATCATCCTGTATGGACCACCATGACAGCCTTTGGGTGAGGCTAGCACTGCAACGAACAAAGGGGCTAATCCGAGAAAGCTGAGATGAGGAGAACGCTTTAAATCACCTCCACATGGCATCACAAAAGCACTTGAGGTTGATGCGTGTAGATATCCCGAGTATCATCCACCCAAAAGGGTACATATCTGGGAGTGTTGAGCGTGACTAAGAACTGAAGTGATGACCTTGAAGCATGCAGCGTTGAACATACACACAGAACTGTAGGCCTAGGTGACGCATGATCATCAGCTCGATCCGACCATGCATAGAGACTGCTACGGTCTTGACGAAGAGAAAGCTTGCAGAGTCGAGTTCCATGCGGTCAGCACAATGTGCTGAAGCAATTTGATTGGGGTTGAAAGATGCGTTGAACAGCAAGAATTGCCTACTGTACATACAGTACAATGCACTGAATGCATGGAGCAACCACATGTTTGAAAAATGTCTGTCAAGTCACGACTGTCATGAGCTGCCAAATGGAATTCTGCAAATCTCACAAAGAAACTGTAAAGAAAATCTCAGTCCGAGTTCTGCCAAGAACACACCACAGATGTTCCGAACTCACCTCTTGAAGAACATCAAGCTTCACACAAATCAGCGCAACAGATCGCTCTTTAATAATCCTTTCCTAGAGGCCAGCCACTCGGCCAGCGTATCCCTGCGGATGATCAAGCTGCCTGCATCCGCCATCGCGGCACCCCTGCCGCGGCTTGAATCTGCATTAGACCTGCTACCCGACCTCTCTCCACCTCTGCTCGCACCCTCCACTCGACTCAATAGCTCGTACTCTTCGCTCAGCGCCTCCCCTCTTCCCCCCGCATCCCGTTCTGCACTACTCTGCTGGTTTTGTTGACTGTTGTGTGTCCCCGATGAGTGCATTGCTTGGCCCGCGCCGTTGCTGCTAGCGCTGCGGCGGTACTGGGATGACTGGGCAGGCTGCCGCCGCCTGGGCCTTGGAATATTGGTGGCCAGCTTGAGCTCGTCGTTCAGCAGTTTGTGTATTGCTTCGTGCAGCACCGGGCCCACCTCTGGATCGCTGTGCCGCCCCACGCCTGCAAAATGACAGTAATGATCACTTAATCTCCCATCTTCCAATCCCAAAGCTTGCTTCCCGGCAGCACGCGAAGGTTCTGCTGGTGGCAAGCTTCCAAAACAAAGGCATGCGTGTACACAGCTTGCCATCGCTGCATTCTTACCTGCCGCGACAATCGTAGACTCCTGCATCACTTCCTGTTGTGGTCTCTTTCAAGGCATCAGCTTACAGCCCTGCTGTGCAACATGCATGGACAGGGGAAGCTGGGCGCGCAGAGAGACCAGAGCCCACCAGTGATGAAGACGAGGTCGGAGGTGAGCGATGCGCCTGCTGCGGCGCGGTGCTGGACGGACGAGAGCACGCACAGAACAGCCGCGCGCGCCTCCACGCTCGTCAGCCCATGCAGATCCACCCAGCTCTGTGCCTCGTCCAATCCCAGGCACGACGCCACCTGTCAAGATGGCAGCTGCCTCAGTGAGTCAGCACTTGGAAGGAGGGTGGGTCGGCAGCACGTCATTGTCAATTTCCATATAGTATCACATGATGCACAGCGGCAGAGCACATGCTATGCGAGTAGGCTGTCCGCAACGGGACGGCAGAGTTGTGCGCCCCTCCTTACGAGATCCAAGCATTGCCAACAAAATGCATGCAAGAAACGAGGACAGAAGGTTGACCGGTTGCGCAGCCCATGCAAACGGACAAGCCTGTGGCTCTGTCGGAGGGGATGCAGCAAGACAGATTGGTGGTCTGCAGTAAGAGGGCGTGCCTGCTGCACCAGGTCGCCGCCGTCCTTCTCGGCCATGGCGGCCTCCACGGCGGCCGATATCATTTCCCGCCACTCCGCGTTGCTTGGACGGAACCCCATCCTGGACCCCACACATCAACCCCTCAGACGTGAACACTTCCTCTCAGATGGTATATTAAGTTGGTCGGGCTCCAAAACAAGCATAGTAAGCCGGTGGAAGAATAAGAAATTTCTGTCCGGCGCGTACACAACGTGCTGGGGAGGAATTTTCTAATAGTCATGATTTCCAAGGTGCGGGTTTTAAGGTGCACAGCAGGGTACCAAAACTGCGGTAAGGTAAGCGCCGTTGTGTTTGGCGACAGCAATTATGGGTGAGTTATCCGAACAGACACGATTAGCAGGGCAGGGCATGTGTGAGCACCTGCGCATTCCACGGTAGGCGTGCAGTGCTTCCTTGACCAGGCCGGCCTCACGGCAGATGCGCGTGACCAGCCGGTACGTGTGCTCGTTTGGCTTCATGCGCCGCGGGCCCCACACCTGATCGGCATGTACCACAGCGTTCAGATACCCTCACAACTCAGTCTTGCGTTGTGGCTATTAGCCAGCCGGCACAACTCTGAAAGAAACCATATTTATGCAATACTACTTGAAGTGCTGCAGGTGTGTTTGGAAGATCCAGTGCGTACCATCTTTCGGAACACGGCCAGCGCCTCCTCGGCAAGGCCCTCAGACCCCAGTGCAGCGATGAGGGCGCTCAGCAGAGCCACATCCACACGGATGCCAGAGTCCTTGACCTCCTGCAACAGGCAATGATGAGTTGTGTTGCTGGAGCTGTCCCTACTCCCGTAATGTGTGCACACCAAGAATGTAAATTGCTTACTGCAGGATGCGTCAAACTGTGCCTGTACAGCTGTGGCAACTACACCAACATTCCTGGTGTAATCAACCACAGGGCGCCATCTTTCCATGAAGATGTGCACCAAGAGTACAGACATAGCAAAGCAAGCCACCAAAATTGCTCTTACCCTGCTGTCATCAACCTTCCCCTTTTTCTGCTTGTTCTGCATAGATTTGAAGGGGAATTCCTAGGCCCACCACATCACTGTCAACAAGCAGGCGCACCTCGTACAGCGCCAGGGCGCGCCGGCCGGCGCCGGCCTGAGCGCAGAGCGCGAGCATGCTGGTGACGGTCTGCTGGTCGGGTGCGACTTCGGCGGCGCGCATGTCGGCCAGCAACTGAAAAGCCTGGTCCAGCTGGGCTGCCCGCAGCTTGCTGCCCGACTGCCCGCCGCACGCGCGCACCGCCAGATTGTACGTCACCAAATCTGGCTCCACCCCTGCCACAGCACAGAACCACCTTTTCAGCCGACAATCGTCTTTCTGCATGAAGCGCACAAATAACATCAAGGCTGCTTGCATGCAGGCAAGGAGGATGCTCGTGGTGATTGAGAGAGCAGAGCGGCGCGGAATGGGTAAAAGCGCCCAGGAATGTTGCTTGGTATTGACAGACACACAGCCTTGCCACAGCAAAAGAAACCTGTAATGCAGACAGGGGTCTGCCCCACTGGCCAGCGAGGTGATGCATGCATGCAGGTAGCATGCAGCTGCGGTCTCACTGAGCACAGCGAGCTTGGGATTTCGGCCTCTTGAGCGTGCAAGCGCGCCTCTTTTAACAAATATGTATATATAAAACTTGCAGAGATGATAATGGCTGCATTGAGGGATCGTTCAGAGCGCACACCGAGGCCCTTCATGGAGCGGTAGATGTCGAGCGCTCGCTCTCCCTGGTCGCAGTCGATGCACGCGGTCAACAGAGCATTGCAGTTGTCGACAGTGGGAGTTGTGCCAGAGGCTGCCATCTGGCGCCACAGCCCCAGAGCACTCTCCACCTGTCGCGCCTGCAATGTTTTCCCAACACCCACCCTCAGAGACATCTTACTCAGTAGGGGCAGCATGGATGACTCAGCAGGGCAAACAGAGCACCCAACCAATTTGCCTTGCCAAGGATGCCCTTTGCATCTCACTCCCCAGGCCAAAAAGTGCATGCTCAGGCTGAATGCGCGATTTGATCAGCTTCTCATGCTTGTCTCATGCATGCGGGTGGATTCGCTAGATACAGACGCACCATCCAAAAGGCTGCGGCGCCACTTTGGGCGAGTGCGAATGCTACAGATCAAGTTAAAGATCTCAGATACTATTCAGAAGACCCACTACTCTCAGTCAGCATTGCAAGCTGGCATCAGGATCCTGATTAGGTAACCTCATTGCCAAGTGTCCAGCAGGTTCCTTGGACCTTGGACGATGCATATAGCACAAAAGGCCCGATCAGAGCAGCTGACCACCACAATCAGACCCATATGCTCTGAGATCTGTAACAGCGAGGCACAAATGATGCTTCTTCAATACAGAAGTTGCTCGATCTGGGGACACACCTTGCCGCAGGCGACAATGAGGGAACCCCACACGGCGGGTGTGGGCGCGCAGCCGTCGGCCGCCATCTGCGGCAGCACTTTCAAAGCACGTTCTACATCCCCTGAGTATGAGGCCGCCTTGATGTATGTGTTGTATGTGTGCTCATTCCCCTGCACAGGTCAGGTGCAATTTCATCAAAAGTCATCCTCTTCGTCCCTGAGAGCTTGGGCATCCATGCAGCACATGCGCTGCAGTCAACACCGATTCCCGATGTCTTATGATGCTGGCCAGTGTTGCTTGTGCAGGGTGGAGCCCGAGCTCAATCGAATTTCACTTATTATGCGCATGATCTGAAGGATAGACTGGACTACATATGCACAAATATTGCTTGGACTACATATGCGCCCAAGCGGAATGCCTGCACATGCACACCTGGCAGCCACGTTCACGCATCCAGGCGAGGACCTCGTCAGCACGAGCCGCGTTCTGGCCGCGCATGCATGCCTTCAGCAGTGTGTTGAAGGTCACCCTGGTCGGCTCCAGGCCCCCCGCCATCAGCTCATTGTACCTAAATCAGGAACACAATGGCTTGATTTTGCCTTTCTATTTTGGCTGTTTTTGTGAAGAGCCAAGAAAAAATAACCCATTTGAGCTCAGGCCATGATGCACGGGCAATTGAGTTGCTTGAGATTGTGGTAATTCTTGCATTGCTCAAGGTTGTCAAAGCGTGAAGAGATGGGCTTGAGCTAAGTGATTGTCAGAGCCACACATTGCGAAGGCTGCAGGAAGATCAGAACTCAGCGCGTTCAGCATAATGTTCACGGTGTGGGTGTCCTGAGGTGACCAGATGCATCGGCTGCGCATTTCCTGAAAGGTGCTGAGAGCAAATGCTGGAGCGCGGATCCTGCAGGCAGTAATGCTCATCAGAAATCAAGGCAAATATGCAAGAAATTTCCTGCACAGCACCACCTGGAATCACAAGTTATTGCCTACTTAAAGGGTGCGATATTTCTCTACCCGTCACCCATAACCCGTTATTCCCCAGTGTAAGCTCGCTCAGATTTTCTCGTGAACGTAAAGGTCTGTTGATGTTTTCCACAGAACACGTTTGTTCTATGTTGACAAACGATCTCTATTCCTTACCTGCTGTAGTTTCTGAGCAGGAGCCGCCAAGGCTTGAGGTCCCAGGCACCATGCAGGCGCGAGTCATCATCGGCCAGCATGGCGCCCAATACCATGAACATGGGGTCCCCCCGGGACTTCACATCCGCCAGGTGCTCCAGAACAGGCACGTAGAGCAAGCCACCCAATGGCGGCAGCTCTTGCATGCACACCAGCGCCAGTGAGGCATGGTACCTCACCAGCAATGCCTGCAAGGCATGCTTTCCGACTGGTGGTCTTGATTTGATCAGATGTCCATGTCGTGGTATGTCTCCCTCAACGGGAGAGAGCAACTGTGCGATTTATATCTGGGCCAGAGGCCATGGTAAACAAGTGTTGAAGATTTGTCAGTGTGTGACAAGAAATGTTTGCCGACATTTGTTTGACATTGAAGTGTGACAAGACCTTTGCCGACATTTGCAATGTTCATGGTCATGCATGGGAATCTGTGTGCAAGGCAGAGGATGCGCAGATGATGTAGCTCACCTGTACGAGGCCTTGGCAAGCTGATGTGGATGTCAGCTCCCGAAGCCCTTTCTTAGTGTCTGCTTGCGCTTCACGCAGGATAGCTAGCACCTCATGCTCGTGACCTTCACCAGCTGCCAACTTGCAAGCATTGATCAGCTCTGCAGCCCTGGAAGCCTCTCCTGGGCTGCTGCACTGGCTCACGTAGTCTTGCAGATGCCTGCTTTCGTAGCTGTGCGTTGCCCTGCTGCTGTCATGGGATTGCGATGCCAGGAAGGCGTTCCAGTAGGCAACAGGTGTCACTTGCTGAACCTGGCTGGAGACCTCGTCAGCGTCGAGCACTGTCTGGCTGCGATCTTGCTGGGTGGATTTCCTCCTCGTCCTGTTGCCTGCAAGCCCGTGAGAAGCCAACCTGTCGCTGGCCATCACCTTGGCTGCCTCTTCCTCTGCTGCAGATATTGCGCCATTTGGACGCGCTTGGTGCACTGCGCATGGAGCAGTTTTCCTGCCTATCACAATTGCTGCTTGTTTGAACGCAGTCCCATGGTTTCCAAGTGGGCTGGTGGTGAAATGCTGCAGTCCCCCCCTGGAGCCCAGCGGGGCTCTATGAAGCTGCTGGGCGACCATCACAACATCCTTGACAAAGATTCAAAACTTTTACACTGAAAATCTGATGATCTTGATTCCTCAGTACATATCAAGTCGCAATGAACTAGCATCAACATCCAAGACTGTAAAGTCAAAGTCATGCCTTCGTTCCGATGCTTACATTCATTCGCAAAGATGCAGACTTTGCAAACCAACAACGACGAACCTACTTCCACTTCTACAGCCTGTAGACTACATGTGCGATCAAGGAAAGAGCGTCATACGGCAATCGGGCAGTGGGCTGCCCAAGAATGGGCAGCTTCCTGTGACGTGCAGCCCCCACTTGTCATTTAAGAGGACCTTTGCTACAATGATTAAGACACCACACAGTAGAGGATTAGCTTGTGCAGGTGATGAAGTGACAACTGGACTGTAGCACCCATCATGCATGCATGCAATGCACAAGTATATGCGGTGCCCGCAGCCTCGAGGCTCCTGAGCTCCTGAGCCTCGAGGACTCCTTCCCGGAGAGCCTTCCCGAGAGCCTCAGGCCTGATGCTGAGGCTCGGGAAGCGGCCATGGCCAGTCAGTCAGGTTCAGGTTACATGAGTATGCGCATCCCTTCATACTCTACCGCTAGGGGCGGCCCGCTGGCGGCATGCTTGCAACTGCCAGCGCAATGCAGACTTGAGAGCTTGATCAAAGAGCTCATGAGCTTGCCAAAACCACAGGTGCCACAGTGTGACACCTTCAGGTAAGATGCTGCGCTGGACTTGCAAGCCACACCCCTGTAACTTCCTTGGCCACATAAAACAAAGATTCGGTCTCTCAGTGTATTTACCGCAAACAACAGCTCCTTGGTGCACGCTGGGGCCTTGCGAGACACTTTTGCAAGCAAAGGATCAAATGGAGCAACGTGTCATTAGAATGTGCAGCAGCTCATTCACTTGCTTAGAGAATGTCAACAAACAAGCTATTGCCAGCGCAGACCTCGTTGGCAACTTTATTACGCAATCACTTTCCTGACATGCATTGCATCTTGAGAAAACCTTCGTTTTAATTGAATGCCTGCGCACTCAGGCACTCAAGACTCCATCTCCACAGGCTTTGCCTTCTGGCCATTGTCTGGGGCACCCATGCCCGCTGCCAGCTCTGCATCCCTCTGATTGTGCGGCCGTGCTCCACCTAATTCCTTCAATCTGCGTCGCAAAATCATCCCCTTTGTCACTCACCAACCAGTAGCCTCCCCAAAGATGCAGACCGCCAAAGTTTCCAGGAGCACTTTTGAATTGTCGGCCTGGATTGCAAATGTTCCAGCCTGCTTCCAGCCGGCAAATTGGATATTTTCTGCTTGTCAAGACAACATTGAGACCCACAACAGCCATATTACATGTCTTGTTTCTTGTAAAGAGCCAAGGCATTGTGGGCGTGGAGCTACCTCCGCTTGTGCGGCTTGGTGCGTGAATGCTCAGAGAGGGCATGGTCCGAGAGGAAGTAGCGAGAGCAGGGGGTGCAGTAAAATGCGCCGCCAGCTGGGATGTCCTCGTCTAGCACAGCCCTGTGCCAGCACACATAGCACTCTCAACTTCCGCCTCGCGCAGCTGCAGAAACTGAAGGTGCAAATCCATGAAGGCTGCAGATCGATACCTGCTTGTTGTTCCCAAGGGTCCGAGCCGCTCCTTGCCGTCAGCACTGAAAGTGAGAACGGCCTCCTGCTCCTTCCGCACGTCCTCCCACACCTTCACAGCAGATGGCAAGAAAGTGCTGACTGAGCTCATCAAGGGCGGCCCCACGTGTAGCTTTCACGTTCTCACCCAGCCAAACATGAAATTTGCAGTTTTCATAAGAGACCTTCACGCACTAGAAGCTAGCAACACGATTGCTTAGTTTCTGCAGGCTTTGCGAGTAGATCCAAACCTGCTGTTCAAAGAGAGACAGTCCTCTTCAGAATCTCAACTGAACAGATTGCATTCATAGTGGGTGATTCGATTACCTGATCGACGTGCCGGCTGTTGAATGTTTGCCTTTGCTTGGTCTTGAAAGTTCCTTTCCTTCTACTATTGCCCGACCCCGTGCGGCGCTTGCCCACAGGCATCAGCGCAAGACAATCGAGCTATACTGAGCCAAATACTGCACGCAACAGGACAATGACAACAATTTTTACAAGCAGGGGCCGTGATCAGTTCGTCGTGTTTCGGTCCGAAACATCGGCTGCCCGCCTTCCTTGCCCAAAATGTCAAGCGGGCAAGCGTGATGCCCAGCCTCCTGAACCCTGAAATCTCCCCAGCAATATAGAAATGCAAAGTTGCAATCAAGCGTGATGAATAGCACTGACGCATTACTACTGAGAAGACTGGAGTGCAAAATGTTCTCCCTTTTTACAAGACTTTCTAGCTAGAGAACCAACACAGTACGCATATGCATGTGCATGCACATGTGCAGAACCACCTTGGAGATTCTGAATCCAAGAGTCTTCATGGTTCCGATCATCAGAGTCTACCAGCAGCTGCTCAGGCATCCTACTAGCAACTGCCATACTTTTCACATGTCACAGCAAAGTCTCCTGCACTATACACTTGTTTAAGCATATCCTTAACTTCAGCAGCCTCCTCTGAGAGGCCCGGGGCTCGCTAATACATAATGAAATCAAAATGATTACTAAATGCAGCCGACAGTAGTACTCTGTAGGACAAAATCTGAGGCACAGTTCTACACACACACACACACCTAGCAGGAGTTCCTACAACAAAGACAACAGTACTTCTTCTAAGCTAGTCAGTGACAAAACTGCCGCTTCACGTCGTGGCTCCGCTTAAACCTTGATCGGATGACCATGACTTTGGCAATGTGCTGAACAGGATCTCAGATTTTCAAAGGCGCAGGGCTACATTGGGCGACTGTAGGCTGCCTGCTCCCCCAAAGTACTGCATGAGAACTCCAGTGTCATCCATGCGCTGTGCATATGCGTAGCCAGCATCTATCAGGTGCTTGATCTCCTCCGGGTTCCTCAGCTTAACGAAATCCAGCCTTGTGGTACTCAGCAGCTCATCCTGCAAGAGTCAGGCACCACGGTCAAATTTCTGCTAAAAAGGTGATATCAACTTCACTTGGCGCCGAGGAACAATTAAAACAATGCTTCTCCGGAAGAATAGGAGGACAGTCATTCCAGAAACTTCCTGCTAAATTATGCACCAGTTGTTATCATCAGGGAAAGTAGAATAATGGACAGACCTGTGTGTAGTCCAGGATGAATGCATCTCCGTTGCACTTCAGCAGCTCACTGTTGTCGTAGTACAGAAAGTCTGTGACCGAACCGTCAATGTACAGTTTATTCCTGCAAAAGCCAAGCACAGCACCCTCAGCTCAGTGCCAAAGACTCCTTGCACCCACAAGCAGCTGCCCTGCTTGCCAGGCTCATGACACAGTGAAGACTTCACCACACGTTGAATGACTTAGTGAATCAAGATTGGGACTAGCAACATGGTCTGCTGTGAAGATACAGACATGGTGCTTACCTGAACGAGGCAAAAGGCCGGCCATCCAGGAAGAAGGGGATGTGCGCAGATGCCAGGTTGGCATCGATGACCTCATCCTTTGTCGCAAAGTCATCGATGTATGCTAGCTGGAAGCCGCGGATGTCTGTCACTACCAGCTTCAAGCGCCCCCTGGAACACAATCGAGCATTGATGAGGAATGAGCTTTGTGACACATTTTGGAGGAACAGCAATGGCTCGGGGTAAAACAAGATGAGAGCAGGCAATGAAGGGAGCAGGCCAAACAGGAAGCCGCACACCTGCACTTCTCGGCTGCATTAGCTGGGAGAATCTCTTCCAACCACTGCCTCACAATGCTGCCCCAAACACCTGCAGGAAATACAGCACATCAATAATAAAATATGAAAGCGCTCGGATGGTTGGTACTCTTTTCAAAGAGTGTTCTGGCATGGCATGTAGGCATGCAAAGATGCATGCATTTGTGTTCAAATCAAATCACACCTGCCAGGCCGAGGGGTCTCTCAAACAGCTTGTTCTCCACAGAGAGTCTGTGCGCGCTCTCGAAGGCCACTTCGCTGTTGACATTGCAGGCGGCCAATGTGGCCACCAGGGCGCCGGCAGATGCCCCCCGCATCTGCCACCTCTCTATGTCAAACCGCTGCTGCAAGTACTTCACAGCGCCTGCAATGCAAATCGAGATGTCAGCAAATTGATAAGTCTACGCAAACACTTTTAATGGCAATGGTCCACCTGAGCAGCTGTTGAGCTTGACAGCATGCAGAAACATATCAGTACTGCCCAAAGGGAGACATGGCCCCAGAGTGGCACTTACCTATTTCCCACCAGAAGAAGATGCCACCGCCGCCACCGCTGAGAATTGGAACTCTGACAGTGCTGTCTGCTGGCTGCACCTGAAGGACTTTCTGCTGCTGCTGCTGCTGCAGCTGCTGCTCTTTCTGCCTTCTAGCAACTTCCTGCTTTGTAGCACGGCAGTGTACCAGCTGCTGTGTCCGTCCCTTTGGACCTCTTTTGTGCGTTCTCGAGAGGGATGAGGCACTGATGGCAGGGTTGAAGCTTGCCAAGTTCGTAAAGGGCACGACTTCTCTCGATGGCTGTTGTGCTGAGCAGCTGACAAGCAGCTTCCTGTCGTGAGCAGGCTGATTTAAGATGCTCATCCTCGAAGGGATCAAGTGGACTGGCTGCGATATTTGCTGACGTGCTGACCTTTGGGCCATCCCACGAGGATCGGCATAGGACATTCCGTTATATGTCCAAGCCCCTAGCATTTGGTCTGTTGAAGATCCTCAGACACACCAGGGACTCGTGCCAGTCTTAACGTGACTCAGAACCGCAATCAGGACGTTTCTGTGTAATTTATCCTTGCGCCAGAGTCTCGTGTTTTTGTCTTTGAAATTTTCTTGGTTCCCACAGAAAGACACAAAACGCAAGATTGACTTTGATACCGAGTGCACTGCGCAAGAACACCGCCCACCGATAGAAATAGGGAGTAAAACACTGGTTTTCAAGGATTAAATAATTTGATTCTGTCGAACAACCGTCGATTTGAAGCGCCCTACCCTGCGGACGACCAGTACTTTCCGCGCAAATTCCCCACATCTGCTCACGTGGGTCCCGCCACGTGTCCGAATACAACTTCCTCCTACTAGGTGAAGGTGTTGAAGAAGCCACCATGTTTTAAAACCTTGAAACCAAGATAAAATCTGCGTGGTGGACCAGCGGTGCCACGCAAGTTGCCACAGAGTATATGCTATAGTTACTGACCAGGGTGGTGTCACATAGTTCAATTCGTCTTGGGTACCCAAGACGAATTGAACTATGTGACA